>ENA-OSEO01000320-OSEO01000320.1-sediment-metagenome-genome-assembly--contig:-NODE-320-length-132125-cov-15.105333_pt1 | contig 132125 bp, 107 predicted proteins | sample MGYA00237883_ERZ534232 | MGnify/ENA metagenome assembly ERZ534232
AATGGGTGGCCGCCTTGCAATGGAATGGGTGGCCGGAATGGAATGGAATGAGTGGCCGCCTTGGACCGGAATACACAAAGAAGGCGGGCCGTAGTTTTTCAAATGAACTTTGACACGCTGAATCAGGCAATCCCAAGAGGCCAGGTGGCAAACCCATTCGCCGATTTCAAGGCTTTTTTCCATAGGGTGATGACCGATGGAATGACCATGGACGAGCAGGTAGAAGAGGCGCAAAAGCTGCTCCTGCAGAACATTTTCACCCTGGTCGCCATTGCAGCGATGTCCGTTCTCGGGACTCTGGCTTTGCTGGCGGGCAAGCACGGTTTGTTTACCGCCAACTTCTTCACAAGCATCATCCTGCTCCTCCTGCTTCTGTACCGAAAAAGAAGCGGCAACACCCGTCTGAGCTCCGTCATGGGAATCATTCTCATGAACGGACATTTCACTTACTTGTTCATGACGGGGGGCATGGGGGATTCAGGCCACCTGTGGTTTCTTGTCATCCCATGGTTATTCACATTTGTCTTTGGCGCCCGAGCCGGAACCCTGTTCAGCATCCTGAGCCTTTTTTGCGCATTGGTTCTCCAGGTATTCTTAAAAGACCTGCCAGGGGCTGCGAAATACGATTTCGCATTCTATTTTAGATTTTCCCTATCCTACATAATCGTCGTGCTTCTTGCCTTTTTTTTCGAAATCGTGAGGACATCCATCCAGCGGAGGTTAGTGGCAAAGAACGCCGAATTGGAGGAAAAGGTTTCCGCACTGAGGCTCGCCGAAGAGGCGCTCCAGAGGACGTATGACGACCTGGAGCAGCGAGTGGAGGAGAGAACGGCCGATCTTCAGAAATTGGTCGAACATTTCCAGCAGCAGATCGTGGAACGGGAAAGGGCCGAGAGAGCGCTCCTGAATTCCCACGAACGGTTTGTGAAGGTCCTCGAAGGCATCGATGCGGAAGTTTATGTGGCTGATCTGCGTACCCATGAGCTCCTGTTCGCAAACAGGCGCATGAAGGATTCCTTCGGCGCCGATTCGCTTATAGGCCTGCCATGCTGGAAAGTTGTCCACGGGCTGACCGGCCCGTGTAAGGGGTGCACGAATTCAAAACTGCTGGACGATCATGGGAGACCTGCAGGCCTTCTCACATGGGAAGGAACCAATTCGCTCACAGGAAAATGGTACGTTTACAATGCCCGCGCCATCACCTGGGACAGGGACCGTTTGGCCAGGCTTCAGATTGCCGTTGACATTACGGATCGAAAGCGGACGGAAGAAGCCCTGCAGAAAGTGAACGAAGAGCTGGAAATACGGGTGCGGGAGCGCACGGAAAACATCGCGAGGATCAACGAGACGCTGCTGGTAGAGATCCATCAGCGCGAAAGTGCGGAAGCAGAGGCTCTGCGCGCAAAGGATGCGGCCGAACAGGCAAACCGGGCCAAGAGCGAGTTCCTGGCAAACATGAGCCACGAATTGAGAACGCCGCTCAATCATGTCATCGGGTTTACAGAACTGGTAGCGGACAAACGGGTGGGGGAGCTCAACTCGCAACAGGAGGAGTATCTCAAAGATGTGCTTGAGAGCAGCCGCCATCTCCTCTCCCTGATCAACGATATTCTCGATCTCTCCAAGGTTGAGGCAGGGAAGATAGTGCTGGAACCCTGTGCAGTGAGCATCAGGAACCTCCTTGAGAATTCCCTTGTCATGGTGAAGGAAACGGCCATGAAGCACAGGATCAGGCTCGCCACCGAATATGACTCCATTCCCGATCTGATCCGGGTCGATGAAAGGAAGCTGAAGCAGGTCATGTACAACCTGCTGTCCAATGCCGTGAAATTCACGCCGGACGGTGGAGCCGTTCATGTAGCTGCGGGACTCCTGGCTGGAACAAATGGGGATTCCGGGAAGGAAGGCGGGGCTGATAATTTTCTAGGTGCTTCACAAGAACAAGGCCATGGAAGGAATCATCTGAAAATCGCTGTGTCTGATACCGGAATCGGAATCAAGAAGGAAGATCTGGAGAGGATCTTTGCACCTTTCGAACAGGTGGACTGTACGGTAAGCAGGAGGTACAAGGGAACAGGCCTCGGGCTCTCGCTTACCAAGAGGTTCGTCGAACTCCACGGGGGAAGGATCTGGGCTGAAAGTGAAGGGGAAGGACACGGAAGCAAATTCATTCTGATCATCCCGATCTGAGCTGATCACCGCGCAAAGAGGAAAAAGCATGGAACGCAAAAAGGTACTCGTGATCGAAGACAATGATCTGAATATGAAGCTGGTGGCAGCGCTGTTGAGCATCAGCCATTTCGAGGTCATCAAAGCCGCCAATGCGGAACAAGGGCTTCAGCTCGCCCGGAAAGAACGGCCGGGCCTCATACTGATGGACATCCAGTTGCCCGGCATGGACGGCCTCACCGCGACCCGGCTGATCAAGGAGGATGAGGATTTGAAGAATATACCTGTCATTGCATTGACCTCCTATGCAATGCAGGGGGACGAACAGAAGGCCTTCGCTGCCGGATGCACCGGGTACATACCCAAGCCGATCGATACGCGAAAATTCATCGATGTGGTGGAGGAATTCCTAGGTGAGGATCCGCTGAACCAGTCTGTGCAAAGCAAAGAATAGAATCGGCGGACCAGGCGGAGAGGCTGGAAGAGAACAATGAGTGCACAAAAGCAGGAACTGACTTCGAGTGGGATTCTGGACAAGATCAGCCGGTACATGGGGTTCGGAAGATTCGATCTCGAAGAGAGAAGCAGAAGACTGGTTGCAGTTCTTATGGCGGCCATCCTCACGCCTACCCTCCTAGGCGCTTTTCTTTACTACGCGAGCGAGGGCCTGTTTGTCACGGCTTTCATTGTCCTGCCCGTCGCGATAAGCTTCGGTTTGATTCCGCTCTTATTGCGTTTTGTGCCAGAATCGAAGAACGTCTACAGGTTCAATATAGCGCTGGCAGGATTGATGTTCCTGCACCTGTTCTATATCTCCGCACCGGAAGGTTACAAGGCTTTTTGGTTTTTTCTGTTTCCACTACCCTGTTTTTTTCAGTTCGGCAAGAAGGAAGGGATGGCGGGCTCGCTGCTTCTCTGTCTCTTTATGTTGATAGTGTTCGCGGTTTTCGATCTGCTTCTCGGTTTCGTTCACTTCGATCGCGGCTTTATGGTCAGATTTACCCTGGTATATCTCATTTTGTGCGGATGCGCTTACTCGTACGAGTCTGTCCGGAGCTTCTTCAGGACACAAATGGAGCAGAAGCAGGTTGAGCTCCTGGCGGAGAAGAAGAAGCTTTTGCAAGCCAAGCAGCTTGCGGATGCTGCAAACGCGGCCAAGAGCGAGTTTCTGGCCAACATGAGTCACGAGCTCAGGACCCCTCTGAACCACATTATCGGATTCACACAACTGTTGACGGACCCGCGGTTTGGAAAAATCAACGAACAACAAAAGGAGTATCTGAATTACGTGCTGGAGAGCGGCAATCATCTTCTTTCCCTCATCAGTGACATCCTGGATCTCACAGGGGCGGAGGGAGGAAAAATCCGACTGTCCTGCACGGAGGTTCAGATGAGTTCTTTCCTGGAGAACAGCCTCAGGACTGTGCGGGAATCGGCAGAGAAGGGAGGCATCCTGCTGACAAGGGAGTGGATCCAAGCACAGGAAACAATCCGTTTGGATGAGAAGAAACTCTTGCAGGTGATGCAGAACCTCCTTTCCAATGCGGTGAAATTCACGCCGCGAGGAGGCTCCGTTCATCTGAGCGCGCAGATCCTGTCCGGGACGGCCACGCCGATGAGCATATTGGAGGCGAACCGGGAGGCGGATCATGGATCGCACCTGGAGATCTCCATCAAGGATACGGGAATCGGTATCAGGGTGGAGAATCTGGAGAGAATCTTTGAACCGTTTGAGCAAATCGAGAACTCGGCAAGCAGAAAGTACAACGGCACCGGATTGGGTCTGTCTCTGACGAGGACCCTGGTGGAACTCCACGGCGGAAAGGTATGGGCGGAGAGCGAAGGAGAAGGAAAAGGAAGCACCTTCAGAGTGCTCATACCGCTTTCGGATCAGCCATGTCCCAAGGAAACCACAGAGGGTCAGAGCTGTTGTTAATGAGCCGAAGATCAGGGATGATGATGAAATCGGTAAATCAGAAAACAGGGGAAGAGATATGAACAGGCCTGCCATACTTGTAGTGGATGATGAAGAGAGAAACATCAAACTTCTCAAAGCCATGCTCTCTCTTGAAGACTACGATTTGAAGGGAGCCATGAGCGGCGAAGAAGCACTTGACCTGATGGCACGCAATGAATTCGACTTGATCCTCCTGGATGTCATGATGCCGGGACTTGACGGGTTTGAGGTCTGCAGAAGAATAAAGCAGAGCGAGAAGACCCGAATTATCCCGGTTGTGATGGTCACTGCATTAAGGGAGAGAGAACATCGTATTCGGGCGCTTGAAGCGGGGGCCGATGATTTCATCAGCAAACCTGTGGACCAGACAGAGCTTTTCCTGCGGGTGAAGTCCCTCCTGAGAATCAAGACGTACCATGACGACCTGAGTAGGAACTATTCGGAACTCGCTGATATGCACGCGCAGTTGCGGGAATTGGAGAAGGCCAAAGAGGGTCTGACCCATATGGTCATCCATGATCTCAACAGTCCCCTCATGGCTATTTCAAGCGTTATCCAGCTGGTCCTGATGGAAAAGGAAAACTTTTCCGAGAAGCAGGTCCGGTTTCTGCAAACATCCCTTGACCAGTGTCACGATCTCAATCAGCAGATCCAAAGTCTTCTGGATATCCACAGGATGGAAGAGGCCAAGCTCAAACCCGAAAGGAAAGCAACCGAAATGGCCGGCATGGTGAAGGAGATTCTTTCCCAGTTTGCTTCCAGAGCCTTGCTGAAAAGAATCGACCTTTCGTTTGATTTCATCAAGCCGGTTCCCCCTGTTCAAATGGATCACGATCTGATCAGCAGGGTTGTCTCCAATCTCCTGAGCAACGCAATCAGATACACGCCTTCAGGGGGAAGGATCCAGGGATCCGTAGATTATCTGCCGGAGAAGGGCCCGCTCCTGATCTGCGTAAGGGATACCGGTCCCGGTCTTGAACCTCAATATCACGAAAGGATTTTCAACAAGTTCGAGCAGGTCAGCATGAAGAAGGCCGGAGTCACTGTTGGAATGAGCGGCGTGGGTCTTGCCTTCTGCAAGATGGCTGTGGAGGCCCATGGAGGCAGGATCTGGGTGGAAAGCGACGGCCAGGGGAAAGGGTGTGCCTTCAATGTTGAGATACCGGTTTAAAGATCGTAAGCGTGGAATAATGGAATTTTGGAAAAATGGGTCTACAGAATCAGCGCAAGTTGCCTCTCGACAAACCCAACATTCCAATATTCCATCCTTCCATTATTCCATTCTTCAAGACTCCATTCTTCAGAATGGCAGCGTCAGGGAGTATCCATAGGGACCCCGGCGCACCAGCAGGGTGATCGAGGGTTGATGATGGGCGCGGCTGACTACCTTCCCGAACTCCTCCATGTTCACCACGGGTGAATCATTCACCTTCAGGATCAGATCACCGGGTTGGAGTCCGATCCTTCCTGCTTCGGAGTTCTTGCGCACCTTTTCCACCATTACGCCACCATTTAGTCCATACTCCTTCATGGTTTTCCTGTCCAGATCGCCTGCCTGGATTCCAGTTCTCTTATAGAAGAGCTCGACCGCTCTCTCAGAAGGAAAGACGGTCGGTTTAATCGAAACGGACATCTCCTGCCCCTTTCGGATAAAGCTTACGCGTACCTGCTCGCCGGGGGTGAATTCCGAAAGGGCATCCCTGTAATCGGAAATCTCCTTCAAAGGCATGTTGTGGATCCGGGTCAGGACATCCCCCCTCTTCAGGTCAGCCTGCTCGGCGGGGCTGTCCTGGGCAACATCGCTCACCAGAATCCCACCCGCATCATCGCTTAACTGAAAGGCCCTTTTCAGGTCCGGCGTCAGTTCCTGCACCTCCACACCGATCCATGGAGAACGCACTTCACCCGCCCTCAGCAACTCGTTGACGATGCGGCGCACCTTGTTCACGGGAATAGCGAAGCCGATCCCCTGAGCCTTCTGATAGATGGCAGTATTGATCCCTATGATCTCCCCCTCGATGTTCAGAAGCGGTCCACCGCTGTTGCCGGGATTGATGGAGGCGTCGGTCTGAATGAAATGGCGATAGACCTGCTCCTGCGCCCGCACAGAGCGGTCAATTGCACTCACCACGCCGGTTGTGACCGTGTGGGATAGACCGAAAGGATTGCCTATGGCGATAACCGTTTCTCCGATCATCAGGTCGTCTGAATTACCGAGCCGGGCTTCCGGGAGTTTCTGAGCCTTTTCGATCTGCAGCACGGCAAGATCAGAGCGTGGATCCGATCCAATTATACCGGCTTTGTATTCTTTCTGATCCGCGGTGATGACTTTGATCTCCGTAGCCCTGGCCACAACATGGTAGTTCGTGATCACCTGGCCTTTGGCGCCGTCGATGATCAGGCCGGAGCCCAGGCTGGAGCGGGTATACTGGTGTGAAAAGATATCCGGGAAAAAATCCTTGAAGAACTCCTCTCCGTGAAACTGGAAGAACGGGCTCACCCGCTCCTTCATGACGGTGCTGATGTTCACAACCGCAGGGCTCACCTTTTCCACCGCCGCCACGACGGGGGTCCGTCTGAGAGATCCCTGCGCACCCTGGGGAAGGAAGAAAAGAAAAGCTGCAAGTATCAGCAGACCCAAATAGTCCTTGCGTAGATTTCCGATCATGCCAAACATCAAACCTCGAGGTCCAGAAAATCGGCAATGGCCGCTTGAAGCTCCCTGGTTCTCCCGCCGTAAAAATGATCTGCATCCGGGATGATCCTGAGGAGAGCTTCAGGATTCCATCCGAAAATCAGCCGTTCCACCTGGAGAGGATCCGCAATCTCGTCGAGGGAGCCGGTCACAACCAGACCGATTCGAGATTCTGCTTTGAGAAAACCGAAGTCCACGAAAGTGACCGGGGGAGAAACCATCACAAGCCGTCGAGCCGTGTGGTACTTTTCGATCCCCCGCGCATTGACCCAGGCCCCGAAAGAATATCCGGCAAGGTCGATTTCCTTCTTCCCAAGAGATTTCATGAAAGCGAGGGCCGAAGCGACATCCTCCTGCTCTCCCTGCCCCTGGTCATGTGCTCCCTGGCTTCTTCCAACTCCCCGGAAATTGAAACGGAGTGTGCTGTAGCCCCTTGACCTGTAGATCTCAAGAACAGCCTCCACAACATGGTTATGCATCTCCCCCCCGTAAAGAGGATGCGGGTGGGTGATCACAACGCCCTTGCTGCCCGGGAGATCGTCCAGGAGAGCCTCCAGTTTCACATTTCCTGCGTCTAGGAAGATGGATTGCTCGGCCATGCAAAAACCTCAGTCGAAAACAGAACCGAATGAACATTGCACATCAAACGTCCAACACAGCATCTCATACTGCCGCTTCGCCCCTGGTGAGCAACCTCCCGGTTGCGACCCCACGCCGTCACGAGATCTATCGCACCCATCGCAAGCAGGAGCTTGCTCCTACATTTTCAACCCAAACGACGCATGTGGCTGTGTCGAATGTGTGTAATGGTCGGACAAGGTGGAGTTTAGCGATAACCAACCTCTTAATTACCGCTGCAGCGCTTTGCGCACCAGTTGCGTGATGTCCAGGACCTCCAAGGGGACCTTGTTCCTTTTCACATAGGTGGTCATGGTCCGCACACACTGCTGGCAGGACGTCACCACTGCCCTGGCGCCGGTGCCGAGAACCTCTTCGATCTTTCCTTTTGCAACTTCGGAGGAGAGCTTTGCATCGATCATCTCCAGATTTCCCCCTCCTCCGCAGCACTGGCAGTTTTCTCGATTTCGCGGAAGTTCGACCAGTTTCACACCCGGAATGGAGCGGATCAAATCCCTAGGTTCATCGAAAACCCTTGCACCCCGCCCGAGGTCGCATGGATCATGATACGTGACCGTCATATCCAGTTCCTTGAGTGGAACTCTCTTTGCTCTTACCAGCTCTTCCAGCAACTGGGATGCATGGGCGATCGGAAATTCCGGGGGGTAGTGCTCTCTCCACATCTGAAAACACGAGGGGCATGCAAAAACAACTTTCCTGGCGCCTTTTGCGCGCACTGCGGCGAGGTTGTGATCAATGAACTGCTGAAGAAACTCCTTCAGCCCTGCTCCGATGAGGGGAAACCCGCAGCACCACTCCTCCTTACCCAAGAGGGTGAAGTCCACATCGGAACGATCCAGGATTTCAGCCAGCGCAATCGGGATCTTCTGCCCAAGAGGGAAATAGGAGGCCACGCACCCGGTAAAGTAGACGATCTCGGCTTTGTCCTTCACATACCCGTGATCCGGGACATCCTCCACATCTTCCACCCATTCCGTCCGTTCATCGTTGTCCTCGCCGAAGACATTGTGACTCTCTTCCAGATTGTCCCGGATCATGTCGATCTTCGCCGGATAGGACCCTGAATGAACCAGATCCTGACGTATCGATGTCCACAGAGCCTTGAGCTGGAGGCCTGCAGGGCAGACCTCCTGGCAGTTTCCGCAGAGGGTACACCTGAAAACGGTTTCGCTGAACGCTTTCAGTTCCTGCTCGGATGGCTCCTTTTTTCCGAGGATCTTCCTGAGAAGACCCGTTCTGCCCTTGAGGAGATTCTTCAGTCCTTTCATCCGAAACAGCGCGGAAAGTTCACCCTGACCGGATGCAGTCACAGCGGGGCAGACATCCACGCAGAACCTGCAGCCGGTGCAACCGCCCATCTGCAAGATCTGTTTTACCGTGTAATCCTGATTTCCCATTTATTTCTGCGCGTATTTTTCGATTTCGGCAAGCATCCACTTCTCTAAAGCCTGGGGACCATGAATCAGTTTCGACATTTCGCCTTTATCCTGGGGTTTGATCTTATACAACCATCCCTTGCCGTAGCAATCCTCATTGATGAGGCCGGGATTGCTTTCTAGCTCTTCGTTGACGGCGGCCAGTTCACCATTGACCGGCGCATAGACCTTGCCCAGCCATTTTCCGGATTCGATCTTCGCAAACTTCTTCCCGGTCTGAAGGGCTTTCCCTTCATCAGGAAGCTGGACATACACGATTTCCCCCGCCATTTTCTGGGCAAAATCATCCATTCCCATGACCAGGAGGTCTCCTTCTTCTCGCACCCAGAAATGATTCTCCTCATAGAACAGCTCATCCGGCATGTTGTATCCCTGAATTTCCATCGTTCTGCCTCCTTATTATTACTTTCCTATTTCCAAGTTCAGTCTTTTTTACAATCCGCACCTGATGGATTATTAGATCTGTCTTCTCATTCGATTCTCTGTTCTATCATTTCGGTTCTCTCATCCGTCATTTCGACCGAAGGGAGAAATCTTGTCCCAAATCCCTCCACTCAGGATTCGACCGATTCACTAAAGCATCCTTCTTTTCTCTCCGCCATTTTTGATCTCTTTCTCTCTGGCTATGGCGGACTCGATATCGTTGGTTTGCTCGAAATAAACCAACTTACATATGTTGTATTTCTCAGTGAATCCCTTTATGAGTTTGTTCTTGTGCTCATAAATCCTTCGTTCGAGATCATTCGTCACGCCCGCATAAATGACTCGGTTATTCCAATTCGTGAGCAGATAGACGTAATAGCTTCGCGAATGGTACATCGTTCAACCCGGTAAAAAGCAAGATTTCTCCCTTCGGTCGAAATGACATACCCCAAACTGCAAAGTCCTCGCAAAGAGTCCCCTATCTGTCATTTCGAGCGAAGCGAGAAATCTTGGAACGCCAAGCATAAAACGATCAGATTTTTCCCTTCGGTCGAAATGACAAATGCATCTGCATCACTGATAAACGAAGCTTTTGAAATGCTCAAAGCCTGATGCTCAACCAGGCTGATCCTACCCCTTCTTCTCGTCCATCAACTCATTGATGAACTGGGTCGTGTTGTAAATCTTGAATTTCTGCTTTCTCAGCTTCGCGTTCGTGAGGTTATGGACGCAGGAGTTGCATTCCGTAAGAACCACTTCCGCACCAACCGCCTCGGCGTCCTCAAGCCTGCGCCGCGCCATGGCGAGGGAGTTTTTTGGAAAAGCCCCTCGCACGCCTCCGCCTGCGCCGCAGCAAAGGGCATCCACCCGGTTGTGGTCCATCTCCACAAAATTCGGTGCAATTTTCCGTATCGTCTCTCTGGGTTCCTCATAAATCCCGCAATGCCTGCCGAGATCGCAAGGATCGTGATAGGTGACCTTTTTGTCGGTACTGACGCCCAGGTCGAAGTCCTTGAGAAACTGGCTGACATGAACGACCCGAATGCCTGCTTTTTCGAGCTCCTGGTACGGGGGTCTGTTCTTGAATGTCCGATAACAGTATGGGCATCCGGTGATCACGGTCTTCGCCCCGGTAGCGGTAATCGACTCCAGGTTTTTCCTTACCAGGTCTTCGTTGATCCGATAACCCACATCCTCCAGCACACCGCTGCAGCACACCTCGTCGATCAAGGTGTAGTCCACTTTGAGCCGATCCAAAAGCTCGAGGGTCGCAGTCGTGGACTCGTCCTCACGATAGGATCCGACACAGCCGATGAAGAAAACGTACTCGGCTTTGCGGTTTCTCTCTCTCCCGAAATCCGTTGGTTCGTCTTCGGCGTAGATGTTGGTGCTTTTCAGAAGCACCTCGTTCATCCCTTTGAAGGCGGGATGGCAGGAGCCGATATTGACCATGTCCTTCCTCACCTGTTTTATGATCTCCGGGACACTCACTCCGGAAGGACAGTTTTTTTCGCAGCTCGCACAGGTCGTGCACTGAAAGAGCGTCTCGATCAACTCATCGTTGAGAGGAATCTTTCCGTCCATCACTTCCTTGAGGAGCAGCATCTTTCCCCGTGCATTGTAGGAAGGGCGGAGTGTAACTCCGTAGATCGGACAGACTGCCTGGCAAAATCCGCAACGAGAGCATTGAAGAATCACGTCTCGGTACTTTCTCTCAAAATCATACTTAGGTTCCATGTGGTCATCCTATTTTGTTTATCATTTTGCACTTAACATTTTTCATTGATCATTTACGCGAACTCCGCCACGAAGTCACAAAGACACCAAGGGGAGAGTTGCTTTCTTTGTGACTTAGTGTCTTTGTGGCCCCTCTTCCAATGATCACTCATCCAGCGCCATTTTCCCGGGGTTCAGAATGTTGTTCGGATCGAACATCCTCTTTAACGAGCGCATCACTTCCATGGCTACGGGATCATGCTCGAGGGTCATGTAAGGCGCCTTGGACAAGCCGATGCCGTGCTCTCCAGTCAGAGTTCCGCCGAGATCTATGGCCAGCTTGAAAAGCTCCCCGCCTGCAGCCTCGGTCCTTTTCACCTGATCGGGATCGTAGCCGTCAAACAGGATCTGTGGGTGCAGGTTGCCGTCCCCGGCGTGGCCGTATGCCGCAATCTGAAGATTGTATTTCCCTGCGATCGCACTCACACCCTTGAGAAGATCCGCCACCCTGGACATGGGGACGGTCACGTCTTCCAGGATGAAATGGGTCTTGATACGCGCAAGCACGGCATACGCGGACTTTCTGGCCTTCCATAGCTCCGCCGCCTCTTCTTCATTGGCCGCCTCCTTGACTTCCTTGGCATGGTTCTTCCGGAAGATCTCCAGAACTTTTCTCATCTGAAAATCCGTTTCCTCCCGTGTGTACCCGTCCGTCTCGGCCAGCAGCATGGCATCGACTTCCGGCAGTTTCAGATCCGAATTGCGATTGATGGCCCGAAGGGTTTCCCTGCCCAGGATTTCCATCACGCTCGGGAGGATTCCGCTCTTCATGATCTCAGTCACTGCCCTGCCGGCATCCTCAAGATCGTCAAAGGTCGCCAGTGCCGTGCTCGTGGTGCTCGGCTTTGGATTGATCTTCAGGATAATTTCCGTGATTACGCCCAGGGTTCCCTCGGATCCTACGAAGAGTTTCGTCAGATCATATCCGGAGACGCTTTTCATGGTCCGGCTGCCTGTCCTCATAATGCGGCCGTCGGGCAGGACTACCTGGAGTCCGAGAACATAGTCGCGAGTCGTTCCGTATTTTGCCCCCTTTATGCCGCCCGCGTTTGTGGCCACATTCCCGCCCAGCGTGCACGCCTTGCCGCTCGCCGGGTCCGGCGGGAAACAGAAGCCATGGGGGAGCAGGGCCTTTTCGAGGGCGGCATAGACTACCCCGGGCTGAACAACTGCCAGACGATCCTCGATGCTGATCCGGAGGATCCTGTTCATGTGGCTGAGATCCAGTACGATTCCGCCTTTCTCAGGAACGGCCATGCCGGACAACCCCGTACCGGCGCCCCTTGGAATCACCGGGATGAGCTCTCTGTTTGCCAGTTTCAGGATTTCGGAAACGTGCTCCACTGTTGCCGGCCAGACCCCACAGAGTGGTCGGTGAGAGTGCTCGGAGGCGTCGTAGGAGTAGGAGACCAGGTCGATCAGATTGTCCGTAAAATTCTCCTGACCCACAATCTGCACTAGGGAGTTCTTTATCTTTTCGTCCATATTTCGATTCCAGGTATTGGTGTTACAGTTCTTCGGAAATGACAGCTGAGTTTTTCACAACTAATCGAACATCCACCTATTCGCAGGAACATTGCGACTTATCTCAATGCTCATCTCTGCTCGCCAGCACCCATGGAGCGATGATGATGTGGAGGAGACGACTGAATGGGAGATATGCAATGAACCCTCCTGTGAGGACGGCATGCGCGTACCACACATAACCATAAACTCCGGTGATCGTGGATGACCAGTCTGCAAAAATCCTGCTGATCCCATACCCCAGAAAGGCGTAGGCCGATCCTTCCGGCGCGCCGGTCATTGCGATCCTCATTCCTTCAAGCAGAAACCCGATCACGGCTATCGCTGCAATGAAACCCAGGGCGATTCGATCCTGACCCGGCACTCCGGGAACAGGGGAGTTCTTCTGCCCTGCCCCTCTCCCATATGCAAGTGCCACTCCTATTATGAGCAGAATTCCGGTGACTTCAAAGAAGAAAGCGGTAAGGGGGTGATTCTTGTCCACCATTTCCCATACCCAATCGCTTTCAAACCCTTGTGTGGAGAAGCACAGGGCCGCGACCCCCCAGAGGAATCGCAAGACGAAAGGATAGAAAATGAGGCTGTGGATCGCCCATCTTCCTTTTGAACGCTTGTACAGTCTCCTCTGCAGAAGTACGTCCAGGAACAGGATCTTCAATATATGGAAAACCCTCCGGGAAAAGAGCAACTTTATCCCGTCGCCGATGAGAAGCAGGAACTTTGAAAATGGACCGTTTCCCGCTTTCCCCCCTCCACCGGTAAGAGCCGGGGCAAGGAAAAGAACAAGTCCGGCAAAAAAGACCACTATTCCGAGGATCGTTATCGTGTCTCCAACCGAGAAGGTGGCGGTGTGGCACGGCATGCAGAGAAGGCTCTTGGCCGGCAGGACCATGGCGGCGGCTCCCACCCGATTACCGGCTGCATGACATCTCCGGCAGGACTCTTCACCGGTCCTGTTCAGGCGCATTTCATGGATGCTGGAAATCCCGTCGCCCTTCTGATCCCTGCTCCAGACGACAACGCCGCTCTCGGGGTGCTTTGCCGGAGTCACCCCCTTCAGGTGGCAGGCCCCGCAGCTGACCCCGATGTGGGCATCATGGGTGACTTTCGCTTCATGCGGGCGATGACAGTGGCGGCAATCCCCCACCTTTTGTTTGTCGTGCTCGAAATTGACGCTCTCGGGGTGGCAGACCGTGCAGCTGATCCCTGCGTGGGTTGTGCCTTCATATTCCTCCTGCCGTATAAGAGGAGGCCTCACGGAGGCAGGCTTCTTGACCTGATCTCCCGCCCCGTGACAATGGAGACAAATACCTTGCATCCTCTCCGGATCATCCATGGCAGCCGCGCTGTGGCACTCCATGCAAGACTGATCCTCCTTGGAGAGCGCAGGCAGGAAACTCTTGTTCTCATGGCACGCTCCGCATTGCCGGTGGCGGGGAATGGATGGATCGAATCGGCCGGATCCCTCCCTGATGGGCGGCTGGGAATGAGGATCGTGGCAGGAGAGGCAGTTGCCGTACTTCCCGGGATCCTCTATCTGCAGGGAGCCGTGGAGATTTCTCGAAAGCCTTTCCTCCACATCGTCGTGGCATGCAAAACAATGCTCGGGGCTGAAAAAATCCGAACCCTTTTTGGTGATATCTCCCGGATTGGGATGAAGACTCTTTTGTAGGGTTTCCTCATGGCAGTCGCCGCACGAGTTCCGGCCGTGAACAGAGGCATGGAATACCTCCGGATCGATCAGCCATGTTGTCTGGGCTTTGGAGGGAGAGGCTGGAAAAACAAGAAACATCAGAGCGACGAGCAAACCAAGAGCATCTTTTCGCTTTCCGGGATAGAAGGACCGCTCCTTCACACACTCCACCTCCTTTCTGTGAATCGCCGCACCCCGGGAAACCCCGCGGCAAACGAAAACGACGAATTTTATGTAAATTTCTCTGGAAGATCAATCGAAAGATCACTACTGGACGAAAGGCGGGCTCTGCCGATTTCTAAGGCGGAATCTTTATGAAGGCCGACCTCTTCGGAACCAGGGCCGAAGGCTGAACCATTTGTCCGGGTAGAAGGCCGACACCAGGAAGATCAATGCCAGCATTGCGAAATCGACGTAAAGGGCCTCCGTGGTGGAGATGCCGCCCAACAGTCGGTCGACCGCATCTCCAAAGCAGCGACAGGAGTCCTGGGAAACACCATGCCGGATGACCCAAAGGTTATTGAAAATAAAAACACCTGTCAGAGCTGCGGAAGCGAGGGCCGTTAACCTGGCCGCTACGCCTGAGACGAGGAGGATACCCATGATGAGTTCAAGCGAAGGGACAATGATGTGCACATAGTCGCTCAACCAGAGCAGAACCGGCTCTTTCCGTATGACCAGAAGGATGGTGTATGCGTCGGTCTGGGCAGGGAGCTTGCCGAAACCCGCTACCAGGAAAATCAAACCCAGTATTATGCCGGCCAGGATACCGGCGAAGGATAACGGATGTTTTCTCAAGAAGCGGCTCCCCCGGCCTCTAAAAGGCATGAAGATGCACCTTCAAAGCGACACCCGGCAGGATGCTGCCATGCTTGCAGGTTGCTCAAAAATGCCCAGATGCAAGGTGCCCGACGTCACGAGGAGTGAGGCGTACTCCCTGTACGCCGCAACGACGCGGGACTAGGGCAACGCAGCAGATGGGCGTTTTTCAGCAACCTGCTAGACCATCAGGTACTTCTTTCGTATCTCGTCGTTGGTTCGCAGTTCTTCGACTGTCCCCTGGTAACGGATCGTGCCTTTGTCCATGATATACCCGCGGTCGCTCAGGGCCAGGGCCAGACCCACGTTGTGCTCACATGTGAGCATGTTGAGCCCCATGTTCTTGATCTGCCCGAGCTGCACTTCCATGGTCCTGATGACGAGGGGCGCCAAACCCTCCCCCGGTTCATCCAGGAGCAGGAGTTGCGGGTTGGTCATGAGTGTCCTGGCGATGGTCAGCATCTGCTGTTCACCGCCGCTCAACTGGCTTCCCATATGCTTTTCCAGGCTCTGCAGCTTGGGGAAGAGCGTGTAGATCATATCGAGATTCCACTGCCCGCCCTCGCGCTCTCTCTTTGCAACGAGAATGTTTTGTCTGACAGTCAGATCGGGAAAGATGCGTCTGTCGTCCGGAACAAATCCCATCCCCATTTGAGCGATCCGGTATGGAGGAAAGCCCGCGATCTCTTTTCCTCTGAATCGAATCTTCCCTGCGCGAGGCGGTGTCAGTCCGATGATGCTCCTGAGTGTCGTGGTCTTTCCTGCTCCATTCCTGCCGAGGAGGCAGATGGATTCACCTTCCTGCACCTGCAGAGAAATGCCGAAGAGAATATGGCTGGTCCCGTAGAACGTATGAATGTTCTCCACCTCGAGTATCATGCCGCACCCCCTAAGTACACCTTCTGAACCTCTTCGCTTGCCCTCACCTGTGCAGGGGTTCCGTCTGCGATCAATCTTCCCTGGTGAAGGACCGACAGCCTTGTTGCAATGCCGAAAACAACAGCCATGTCATGCTCGGTAAACAGGATGGTGATCTTTCGGTCCTTGCAGAGTTTTCGAACGAGACTCATGGTGGATTCGGTCTCCTCAGGCGACATTCCGCAGGTAGGCTCATCGAGAAGAAGCAGCTCAGGCTCCGTTCCCAGGGTAATCGCCAACTCCAGCCTCTTCTTGTCCCCGTGAGATATGGAATCCCCTTGAGCATGAGCCTGCTCGGCCAGGCCTACCTCTTCCAGGATGCGCCATACCTCTTCCCGAAAAAAACCGGTCGCCGGGGAGAGAAAATTCAGACTCACGCCGCGATGGCATACCAGCGCCATGAGCACGCTTTCATAGACGGTGAGTTTTGGATAGATGCTCGTTATCTGGAAGGAGCGCGTGATCCCCTGGACGCATCTTCTATAGGCCGGGAGGCGGGTAATGTCCCGCTCTTTGAACAGAACCCTTCCGGAAGTGGCCTGATGGTACCCCGTCACGAGATTGAAATAGGTGCTCTTCCCCGCCCCGTTCGGTCCGATAATCGCGTGGATGTCCCCCTGGCGGATGTCGAGAGTGACCCGGTTTACGGCCAACAGCTTACCGAATGCTTTTGATATCTCCTGCGTCTTCAGCAAACTCATCACTATCTCCTCTCTGCTTTCTGGTCTCCCTTTCCTTGAGCTTCTCCTGCATGAAACCGAGAATTCCCCCGGGCAGGAAGAAAATAATCACAAGGATCAGCGCCCCCATGACAACCGGCCAGTAAACGGTGAATCCGAGAACCCAGGCATGAAAGAAGGTCATAATGAACATCCCCAGGACAGGTCCCAGAAACAGAGACGGTCCTCCCAGAATCGCCGCCATGACAGGCTCCCCGGACTTGATCCACGTGAGATAGGACGGTGCGACCGACCGGTAGAAAGGAACCCATATTGCGCCGGCCAGCCCCGCCAGGGCCGCCGCAATGACAAACGCGATAAGCTGATATTTCGCAATATGGATTCCGAGGAACTCCGTTCGAATCGTGTTCTCGCGCATTCCCTTGACGATCTGCCCGAATGGAGACCGGACGATCCGCCGGAGCAGGTAGGTCGAACCCAGGAAGACCAGGAGGATGAAGTAATAATAGCTCACCGGTGATTTCAGGTAGGGTGGGGGAAAGACTCCCTGGATGCCGTCGTCGCCGCCCGTAAAATTATGCCACTTGAATATGATGAAAAAGACGAGCTGGCCGAAAGCGAGCGTCAAAATGGCGAAATAGATACCCCTCAGCCGGACGCAGAAGAATCCCACAATCAACCCGACGACCGCGGCAACGAGCACACCGGCTGCGATACTCAACCAGAAGTTGACATGCGTTTTTGTCATCAACATGGCCACCCCGTACCCCCCGAGACCGAAGAAGGCGGCCTGCCCGAACGAGAGCTGCCCCATGAACCCGAAGAGCAGATTGAAGCTCAGGGCCAGCATGCTCATCACGAGGGCTTCACAAAGCACGGTGAGATAAAACTCTCCGAAGACGAGTGGGGCTGCAAAGAAGGCGACGATCAGAACGATCAGCCACCATTTGTTTTCATACCATGGTCCCCTGTCCAGCACATCCCTTCTTTCCATAGTCGCTCCGATCTGTTTTCTCATCGTTCAGGTCTGCCGAAAATCCCCCACGGCCGGATGATGAGCACGACTGCCATGACCATGAAGATAAAGGCCAGGGCCAGTTCCGGTTTGAACATAATCCCGAACGCATAAACCTGCCCCACGATGAAGGAGCCCAGGAGCGTCCCCGGGAGGCTTCCCATTCCGCCTATCACCACCACGGCGAAGCACTCCACGATGATCTCTACATCCATGCCAAGGGCCACAGAGCCAAAGGGGGCCGTGACTGCGCCGCTCAACCCGGCGATCATGGCGCCGATTACGAAAATCCATGTGAACAGCCATGGAATCGGTATGCCGAGCGCGGAAACCATCTCACGGTCGTTTGCGGCAGCACGGATGATATCTCCGAGCCGCGTCCGATAGACCAGCCACCAGAGAAAAATGACCAGGCCGACACCCAGGAGGATCACAAAGAAGTTGTAGGAGGGGAAAGGGAAACCGAAGAGGAAAACAGCTCCTGTAAAGGGCTTTGGTCTGGGGATGGAAAGAAACTCACCCCCCCATAGCCACTTCACCAGGTCCGTCGAGATCAGAACAATGGCATAGGTGGCCAGAAGCTGCTCCGGCCAGCCCCGGGCATACAGCCTCCGGAGCAGCACGTATTCAATGACGAGGCCCACACCGGCCATGATCAGCGAGGTGATAATGGCCGCTACGTAGAAGCCGAGGAGGGGCATGAGGAGGAATTTCCAGATGCTGTACGACAGGAAAGCGCCCAGCATGTAAAGAGAGCCGTGTGCGAAATTGAGGACCCTCAGCACACCGAAGGTGAGGGAGAGCCCCGAGGCTACAAGAAAAAGCAGGGAACCTCGGGCTATCCCGCTCATGAACTGACTGAAGATGATGTCAAAAGACATGGCATTCCCCTATGGGTTCCGGTTCCGAAAAGAACCCGGCAAGGATGACCATTAATCCCGTATCCGGCTGAGCCGGCAGGAACACGGTCATCCTGCCCGGGATTTCTTATCTGTGTTGTTGACTTATCTCGTAACGCCAGTCTTTTTCCAGACTTCACGGACGCTCGCTTCAGGCCGGATCACCTGTTCGCCGGGTATACGCGAGATGTCTTTCCAGGTCTTGAAGGCATACTTGGGATCTTTGGCAATGGTCCCCTGGTAGCAGGGTACGGTTCCCATGTGATCCAAAGCCCGAATAGAGAAGTTGCCCCTCAACCCGTCAAAGGGGATCCCTTCAATGGCCTTGATCACCGCCTCCGTTTCCACGGTTCCAGCCTTCTCCACAGCGGCTTTCAACAGATACACGGTATCGTAGTTCTGAACGGCCCAGCCGTCGGGGTAATCGCCGGCGACCTTCTTGAATTTTTCGGCAAACTCCATCATCTTCGGATTCGGGTCCATGAAAAAACACCCCCGCCCGAAAGCAAAAGTCCCCTCCGGGGCATCATCCCCGAGTGCCTTCAGAACAGGGAAGTCATAAAGGGCAATGAAAGGGATTTTCTGGAAGAACCCATACGGGGCGGCCTGCTTTGTGAAAGAGACAACGTCACCACCGAAAAGTGAGCCGTGCACCGCATCCGGCTTCTTTGCCATAATGGCTGTGATGAATGCCGTGAAATCCTTCTCTCCAAGTTTGGGCCATGCTTCATAGACGATCTCGGCGTCGGGAACGAGTTTTTTGATCTCCTCGGTAAAAGCTCCTTCTTCACGCCGGCCGAAATCGTAATCAGGGCCTATGGTGGCGAACTTCTTCGCTTTGGGCACCTTTTTTTGAAAATACCGGGTGGCGGCTACAGCCTCCATGTACGTGTTCGGCACGACCTGGACGAAATAGCGTGAGAATTTATCCACTGTCTGAGCTTCGGTATTGGCGATTGGAGAGATCCGCAGAATCTTGTATTCCGAGTGGACCACCTGCATGGCCAGGCCTGTCCCGCTGCTGCACGGCCCGATCAGAAAGTTCACTTTTTCTCTCAGGATGAGGTCCTTCACCTCCCTGACCGCGACATCCACCTTTCCCTCGGTGTCGCGCACAATGTGTTCGACCTTCCTTCCCAGGATCCCACCCTTGGCATTGATTTCATCCAGCGCGATTTTGATGCCCTTGATCCCGGCTTCGGAGTACATGTGGCAGCCCCCGGCAAAATCATAGATCGCACCGATTTTGATGGGGTCCTTGGTTTGGGCCATACTTGAGGCAGCCATGGCCAGGCAGATCACAAAAACTAAGATGGTGAACAGCACCGGTTTTCTCATAACCTTCTCCTTTTTCTTGAGGAAGAATTCCTGATAAGGAACGCGTACTGTACGTCTGGACCATCCGCTTATGCATCGAGTTTTAGGTGAATCCCCCTGGGCTTCCGACATGCAACGGGAACAAGCCCGCCGGAAAAATACCTCACCTCCTTTCCGAAAAGAATTACAGGTTCAACTCCTCTAGCCGTTTCCTGAGAAAGTACTTGCCCTCCTCCGTCATTCCGATCACGCCGCCTTGCACGAGACCCTGCACGGCTTTGGGCCTGAAATCCCTCAGGCCCATTCTGAAGTGATCTACCTTGGCGTACGGAAGTTGCACTGCGGAGGCAGGGTCAAATGCATTCTTCTGCTCCAAATCCTTGACGACGTAAACGCATGCGCGCTTGATCCGCCAAACCATGCCGTATCGAGTGGCAATAAAGACAAGTGCGAGAAGCAGGATACCGGTGACAATCTGGATCACATCATTCATGGCTTACCCTGCCGCACATCCGGAGCACATGGGGCCCTTCCGGCCACACGGCCCATTGCTTACTACTCATCAGCAGCTCCTTTATTAATGGGTTCTCAAGAAAGGGATATCTCACCACCAAGGACACGAAGGTCATACCATCTTTCGTATCCGGATGCACAGGTTTCCTGTTCGATCAAACCGGCCGCGCCGGTGAATCAATAGGTGAGAACCATTCCCCCATCAAACAGGAGATCCCCGCCAACGAGATATCTGGAATATTGAGAAAACCCGAAAATGAACAGATTGGCAACTTCAATGGGCGTCATCATTTCCTTCACCCTGGACCTGCCCATCATCACATCATGCATGACTTCCTGAGGGGTGATGCCCCTCTGCTTGGCCTGGGCGGGCACCTGGTTGAGGGCCAGCGGGGTTTGTACGAAGCCCGTGCTGACCGTAAACGCCCGGATTTTTCCTTCCCCTTCTGCAGATATGGATTGCGCAAGGCCGCGGAGGCCGAATTTGGTGATGTTATAGGCAGGCTTGTTGAGGGTGCACATGTGCCCGTGGACCGAGCCCATGTTGCCGATGGCGCCTCCGCCGTCTTTGCTGTTTCTCATGTGCGTGATGGCGAGTTTGGAGAGATAGAAAGGGGCCCTGAGCATAAGGCGAAGCATCAAATCGTATTTCTGCATGGGGAAGTTGGCCACGGAATCGATGTGCTGTATTCCTGCGATATTGGCTACATACCTGATCGCCCCCAGTTTCGCTGCATCCTTCACCGCCTTTTCCAAGTCGGAATCCGCAGTCAGATCGGTCTTGATAAAAATCATCTGCCCCCCCAGATTGCGGGCGATCTTCTGGGTTTTTTTCCCCTCTTTCTCGTTGATATCCAATCCCACGGTCATGAGGTTGTTTGCGGCTGCAGCAACCGCAGTGGCACGCCCAATCCCGGTGGCGCAGCCTGTGACGATGCACACATTGTCGGCGTGGAAGTTGGGGTCCCTGAGAACGAGGACCTGCTCACGATTTATTTCCGGTTCTTTGATTTGCATCTCATCTCTCCTCGATTCCAGTAGAGCAAAGTTGCGGTAGGAGAAAAGGGTTCCGGACGCAGGTCATGAAGGGAACGAAGTAACTTCATCGGTTTTGCAAGTCTCAGGCCAGAGACAGCTCGCTTGCGTTCACCAACAGCATCGCTTTTGTCCCCTGTGCATCGGCCGCACCTGTCCGCGAACGCTGCCGTCCTGCAGGAGTCTCAAAACGCGCCGTTTCCGCTTGAGAAACCGATTCGCTCATGGCAGTCCCGGAGAGGAAAGTACACCGCAGTCATCGTCCGGACACTCCTTTTTAAGGGAGTCTGCTTAGAGGTCTTTAGCGCACAGAAGTGTAGCAAAAAAACAACATGTAGAAGGAGTGATACATCAGGTGTAGAATGTGAACTTGTCCCAGAAATCCTTGTCGCCGCTTTTCCAGTCCGGTCCGAACTTTGCCTTGTAATAAGCCTCCATCCTGTCCATCCATCTCCACCACAGGCTCTTTCCCTTCTTCTTTGCCTCCAGGATATCGACCAGGAAGGTCGCGATGTTGTTCATTTCATCCTTCGGCACATAGGACGCGGCTCCCTCCTTGAAGGACTTCACGGTATCCTGGGGAGTGAGGGCATGGGCAGTGAGCATCACGACCGTGATGTTTTTGCCGGCGGCGATTTCCAGAAGCTTGTACCCGTTGATTCCCATAATATCGAGGATTGCGAAATCAAAGTACCGGCTTTCCAGTTGCTTCTCGGCCTCCTCAAAAGTGGAAGCTTTGACCACCTCGCACATCGACAGCAGCTCTTCGAGCGTCTCCAGCACATCCGGTTCATCATCCGCAATGAGAACCTTTTTCCCTTCCAAAACGCTCTCCTCTTTCTTCTCCATATTCCCTCCTGATCTCATTAATGTGCATCCCAGGCCATTGAGCCGATCCTTTGCGAGAAGATTGGCTGGAAGGACCGGAAACGTGAATGAATGAAGACCATCTAAACATAGAAAGCAATCCCAGGCAAGTTTCTGCTTGCCCGTCCGTGCGGGAGCGAATAGGATTGTAGCAAACTGTCTACACACCTTGACGGAGGCGACCATGAAGACAGCCGGCGAACCGAAAAAATCCCCCCAACGCAGAAAGCGACGAGAAACCGATCCGCAGGAGCAGCTTCGTCGCAGGCTCGAGATCATGGAATGCATCTTCGACAGTATTTACAACGGGAGCATGGTGACCGATGCAGACGGCTATGTCACACACTTCAACATCCCTTACGGCCAGTTTCTGGGTGTGGACCCGAAAGACCAGATTGGAAGGCACTGTACGGATGTGGTTGAAAATTCCCGCATGCATATCGTGGCGCAGACGGGTAAGCCGGAGATCAACTTCACCCACCTCATCAAGGGCCAGAAGATGGTTGTGCAGCGGATCCCGATCAAGAAGGACGGAAAAGTCATCGCCGTTTTCGGGCAGGTCATGTTCAAGGATGTACGTGACGTGACCCGGCTGGCCAGAAAGCTTTCCCTCCTGCAGTCCAAGGTGGCGATGTACGAACAGGAGTTGATCTCCCTCCGGTCCACACGGCATACACTGGACAGCATTGCCGGAGAATCGCACGCGATCCAGTCCCTCAAAAAGGAGGCGATGAAGGCAGCCGCCAACCTGCTCCCCGTTCTCATAACGGGGGAGAGCGGAACAGGGAAGGAACTCTTCGCTCAGGCCATCCATCATGCCGGCCCGAGAAGGCTTCACCCCTTTGTCCGGATCAACTGTTCCGCCATTCCCAAGGACCTGCTGGAGTCGGAGCTCTTCGGCTATGAGAGGGGGGCGTTCACAGGCGCCCGGGCTGAGGGGAAGCCCGGGAAGTTCGAGATTGCGCGACTCGGCACCATTTTCCTCGATGAGATCGGGGACCTCCCTCTTTCCATGCAGCCCAAGCTGCTTCGAGTTCTCGAAGACAAAGAGTTCGAGAGGGTCGGCGGCACAACGGTTATCCGCTCCGACTTCCGGTTGATCACGGCAACAAATCAGAATCTCGAGGAAATGCTTGCGGACAAGTTTTTTCGCAAGGATCTTTTTTACAGACTGAACGTCATTCCTATCGCCGTCCCCCCGCTCAGGGAACGAAGGGAGGATATCCTTCCCACAACGAAACATCTGCTGGCGCAGCTTGCCGCAGAGGCTTCCCTTCCCGAGCTTCACCTGTCCCGGGAGGCCTCGGAGGCGCTCTATAGTTATGACTGGCCTGGAAACGTGAGAGAGCTCTCAAACGTGCTGGAGCGGGTCCTTTCTTCTCTGGAGGGAGACACCATCCAGCTCCCGGACCTCCCCTTTTACCTTTATCGGGCACGCAGGAGCGCTCCGCCGCAGAGCAAGGCTTCCCTGAAAGAGGCCCATGCCAGTGCGGAGAAGGAGACCATCCGCTATGCCCTGGCCGGTGCAAAAAACAACAAGGCCAAGGCAGCCAGGATGCTTGGAATCCACAGGACCCTTCTTTACAAGAAGATCAGGAAGTACGGGCTGCCGCTGTAGGACAGAAAAGGAACTCGCCACGAAGGCACTAAGACACAAAGAAAAAACACAATCCCTTCCTTCGTGCCTTTGTGTCTTTGTGGCAGAATTCGATATTCTCTCAGTCCTGATTCAGCTCCTTTATTTGAGCATAGTAATCCAGTGACTCGGGGTTCCTCAGCGCGTCTTTGTTGAGGACCTCCTGGCCCTGGATCATCTTTTTTACCGCAAGCTCCACTTTTTTCATATTCAGCGTATAGGGAATATCAGGCACGGCAACGATCTTGGCGGGAACGTGCCGCGGAGAGGCATTTGTCCTCAGGATGGTCCGAATCTTGTTCTTGAGCTCGTCTGTGAGAGTTTTCCCCTGTGCGAGTTTCACAAACAGCACCACGCGCACATCCCCTTTCCAGTCCTGGCCGACCACAAGACTGTCTTCGATCTCCGGAATCCCTTCCACCTGCCTGTAGATCTCAGCGGTTCCTATCCTTACGCCGCCGGGGTTGAGGGTCGCGTCGGATCGGCCATAAATGGTCACGCCCCCGCGGTCATTGATCTCAATGAAGTCGCCGTGTCTCCAGATGCCCGGATACACATCGAAGTAAGCATTGTGGTATTTCTCACCTTTGGGATCGTCCCAGAAATATATCGGCATGGAGGGCGCAGGGGCCAGGCAGACCAATTCTCCCTGCTTATTCCGGACAGGCTTGCCGTTTTCATCGAGAGCCTCCACCTTCATCCCCAGATAACGGCACTGGAGTTCACCCGCATAAACCGGCCCCATCGGGTTTCCGCCCGCAAAGCATCCATTGATATCCGACCCGCCGGAGATGGAGGCGAGCTGAATGTCTTCCTTGATATCCCTGTACACGTACTCGAAGCCCTCTATCGATAATGGAGACCCGGTGGAGAGCACAGCCTTGAGAGGGCTCAGGTCATACTCCTTTCCCGGCTTGACACCGGCACCTGTCAGAGCCGCTATATACCCTGCGCTGGTCCCAAATATATTGATCTTATGATCCTGAGCCATCTTCCACAGCGCACCGGGCTCAGGGTGGAAGGGATTCCCATCATAGAGCACAAGAGTTGCCCCTACGGCCAGGGAACAGGTCAGCCAGTTCCACATCATCCAGCCGCAGGTGGTGAAATAAAAAATCGTGTCTTCCCGCCGCAGGTCCGTGTGGATCATGAGCTCCTTGAGCTGATTGATCAGAACTCCGCCGGCGCCCTGCACCATGCATTTGGGCAGGCCTGTCGTGCCCGAGGAGTACATGATGTAGTGGGGGTGATCAAACGGGAGTTGAACGAAATCCAGGGCCGGCACCGGTCCGGAAACCCTGAAATCGCTGTAATGAACACCCTTGGAGATGGTTTTGATGTCCGGTTTCTTCCGGGTGTACGGAACGACCACCACCTTCTCGATGCTCGGGAGATCTTTCAGGATGTTGGAGATGCGCTCCAGGGAATCCATTTCCTTCCCCTTGAACCAGTACCCGTTCGCCGTGAAGAGAACACGGGGCTGGATCTGACCGAACCGATCCAGCACCCCCTTGATTCCGAAATCCGGAGAACAGGACGACCAGGTCGCTCCAAGACTCGTCGCGGCGAGCATGGCAAAGATCGTCTCAGGCATATTCGGCATGAAGCCCACGACCCTGTCCCCGGGCTTTATGTCCATGTCCTTCAGAGGTTTTGCGATCCGCGCGACTTCCTCAAAGAGTTGGGCATAGGTTATCTTCCGGACCTCTCTGTCCTCACCCAGAAATATGAGGGCTGTCCGGTCGTCCCGATATCGAAGCAGGTTTTCGGCAAAATTCAACCGTGCGCCGGAGAACCATTTTGTACCCGGCATTTCACCGGGGTCATCCACGACCTGATCGTAGGGCTTTGAGACCTTTATACCGACGAAATCCCAGACCAAGGCCCAGAATTCCGGGATATTCTGAACAGACCATTGATATAGGGAGTCATAATCAACGAAGTTCTTCTTGTACTTCTGGTTGACCTGGGTCATGAACCGGTACATGTTGGTTTCACGGACTCTTTGATCCGAAGGCTTCCATAGCATCTTTGCCATCTTTCCCTCCCTTGTAGTTGATCAGGCACGGTGATTTGATTTCGGGATACGCCTGCCGGCATGCACCAGACATCCCGTTGCATCCGTTGGGGCAAGCAAGTTCTATACCAGATAGATGCAGGATACAAGATGCAAGATGCAGAATGCAAGGTACAGGATGAATGGTAAAAGCTCCGCAAATACTAGAGTCAGACATCAGGGTTCGGGTCTTGGATCTTTTGAATTTTTCATTCGATGTTGGACGTTCGATGTTCAAAGTTCATCCCTGTATCCTGGATCTTGTATCCTGGATCTTCCGATCATTCGATGTTGGACGTTGGACGTTCGATGCTCAACGTTCATCTCCCCTCTTCCGCCAACACCTCCTCGATGGGTCCTTTGCGGAAGACTCTTCCCTTCCTGAGCAGCAGGGCATGGGTGAGTACCCAGGGGAGTTCGTCCCGGAGATGAGTTACGAAGATGATGGTCGTTTCTCCCCGATTGCCGAGGTCGTTCACGAGCTCCAGAAACCGGTCCCTGTGCAACCCGTCCACACCCTGGCAGGGCTCATCCAGGACCAGCAACGGAGGTCTTTTCACGAGGGCGCGTGCAAGGAGCACCAATCGCTGCTCCCCATAAGAGATGCTGTTGAAACCTTTTTCCCCGAAGTCCCTTATTCCCATATCGATCAACAGCGACTCAGCCATCCGGCGCTGATCGGCCGAAACCCTCCGGTGAAGCCCGATGGAATCAAAGAAGCCGGAGCAGACCACATCCAGGCAGGAAAACCTCCGGGGATAGTACAGATGCAACTCGGGTGAGACCCAGCCTACACGCGCCTTTATATCCCATATCGTTTCTCCCGATCCCCTCCGTCTCCCGAAAAGAGTGATTCTGTTCGCATAAGCCTGAGGATTATCCCCGAGAATCAGGCTGAGGAGGGTTGTTTTTCCGGCGCCATTAGGCCCGAGGAGAGCCCAGTGTTCTCCTTTTCTGACCTCCCAGTCGACACCATTCAGAATGGTGTTGCCCTCATAGGATACCCTCACATCGCTCAATTGCAGAAGGACCTGCCCCCGGGGATCATTCGCGCCTGACGGCCTTCTCTTGTGAATGTTCGGCCGTTCCGCTTTCAAAGCTCTGCTTGAGGAAAAGCCCCTGAGGATTTCGTCCTTCACTCCCTTGGCAATGACGCGATGATCCTGAACGAGAAGCACGTGTGTGGCGGAATCGGGTATCTCGTCCGCTCTCGCGGTCACAAGTATAAGGATGGTTCCTCTTCGTATGACGTTTGGTATGCTGTCCCTCAGTCTGGCCCGGTTTTCATCATCCAGCCCGGCAAAAGGGTTTTCGAGGATCAGCAATGAAGGACCCTTGATCAACGCCTCCGCAATCATCACCCTTCTCAGCTCTCCGTCGGACAGAGCAATCAGTTTCTTGCTCCAGAGATCTTCGAGTGCCAGGATGCCGGAAAACTCTTCCGCGCTTGCGAAAAGCTGATCGGGAGTGAATCGCCTCCTGCTCATCCCCAAAGGGTCTGCAGGCTGCCGGAGAATGTATTCAGACACCAGCAGCGGATCGTCATCGGAAAAACTGCTCCACCGGGCCTGGTAGAAACCGGAGCCCTGGACAGGAGGGGCTTTTCCGTATTCGGAGGAGACGCAAGCCACCAGGTCCTTGACTCTTTCAGGAGACACCGATACGGAGTCCAAGGGCTCCCCGTCCGGGAAATGGTACAGGATCTTTCCGGAAGCCAGCGGAACCTTTCCGAGAACGGCTTTCAGGAGTGTGGATTTTCCCGAGCCGTTCGGCCCGACAACGGCCCACTGCTGGCCGCTGCGGATTTCCCATGAGGTATCTTCAAAGACAATCCCTGCAGGGATACGAATGGAGATGCGATCGAGGGTAATGAAGGGGGCTCCTTCTCCAGGGTGATCTAAGACTGTCGAGGATTTCATGCGGTTGCTTCTTTGATCGTCTTGACAAGGGCCTTTCCCGAAGCTCTTGCCTCTTCCAGATACTCCGGGTGTTTCAGCACGTCACCCTCGAAATCCAGGTCGCGGTAAAGAAGGGTCTTCCAGAGTTCCGCATCCAGGACATCGAAGAAATACCGCACGCTGAGGAGTATCCCGTCAAAGAGCTTTTTGCCTTTGGTAGCCCCTGCGGAGATGAAAAGTCCTTTCTTGAGGTAGTGTTGTTTTCCAAATGGTTTGTTTTCTATCCAGTGTTTCTTGACCCAGAGGGATTGGCAGCGATCCATGAGGATTTTGGTGTGCGCGCTGACTGCATAAAAGAACACGGGGGATGCAAGCATCACTCCGCCGCACGCCAGGAGATCGTCATAGACCTGGTCGAAATCGTCATGAATGACGCATCGCCCTGTCTTCTTGCACCCGTAGATCTCCAGGCATGGAGACATCCTGAGGTCCCGGAGAACGATCTCCTTCACCTCGGCGCCCTCTTCCCTGGCGCCCTGGACGGCCTCGCGAAGAAGCCGCGATGTGTTCCCGTCTTTTCGCGGGCTGCCGTATATGGCGAGTATCGGATCCATGTGTGCCAGGATACAGGATGCAGGATGCAGGATCAAGAGAGGAACGTCCGCTATTTCCCTGGCCCGGAGTTCCTCATCTTGATGACCTGTCCACCAATGTGGTAGATCTTCAAATTGGAAGGTCGTGAACTCCGAGGTGCTATCGGGATTAAGACGGGTATTTCCGGGCCACGGGATATCGACAATGGCAAATCAAACTGGAGATATACGAAATGGACTTTTTTGGAGCCAGTGAAAAGGTCAAAAACCTGCAGGAACGTCTTAACGCGTTCATGGAAGAGCACATCTATCCAAATGAAGAGGCTATCGGCAAGCAGGTCCAGGAAGGGAATCGGTGGGATGCTGTTTCCATTGTAGAAAACCTCAAGAAGAAAGCCCGTGAGCAGGGACTCTGGAACCTTTTTCTGCCTGACAGCGAGTATGGAGCCGGGTTGACCAACTCTGAGTACGCCCCCCTTTGTGAAATCATGGGGCGATCACACTGGGCGCCCGAAGTATTCAATTGCTCGGCGCCGGATACCGGCAATATGGAGACCCTTGTCAGGTACGGGAATGAAGAGCAAAAGGAAAAATGGCTGAAACCGCTGCTATCGGGTGAAATCCGATCCGCTTTCTGCATGACCGAGCCCGAGGTCGCTTCTTCAGATGCCACCAATATCCGGGCGAGTATCGTCCGGGAGGGCGATAAATATGTGATCAATGGAAACAAGTGGTGGGCCTCCGGTGGGGGGAACCCCCGATGCAAGATTCTGATCTTCATGGGCAAGACCAACCCGGATGCTACGCGGCACAAGCAGCAGTCAATGGTGCTGGTCCCGGCCGATACCCCTGGTGTGAAACTGAAGCGGAATCTCACCGTCTTCGGTTATGATCACGCACCCAGCGGACATGCTCATATCATCTTTGAAAATGTCAGGGTCCCTGTCTCCAATATCTTGTTGGGCGAAGGCAGAGGATTTGAAATAGCCCAGGGTCGTCTCGGCCCGGGGCGCATCCACCATTGCATGCGGATGATTGGCGCCGCCGAGCGCGCTCTGGAGGAGTTATGCAAAAGGGCCGATTCAAGAGTCGCGTTTGGAAAACCCCTTGTGGAGATGGGGTCAATAAGACAGGATATCTCCAAGTCCCGCATTGAAATCGAGCAAGCGCGTCTCTTGACCATGAAGGCGGCATATTTGATGGATACTGCGGGCAACAAGGCGGCCCGCAGAGAGATTGCCATGATCAAGGTTGTCGCCCCCAATATGGCCCTGAGAGTTCTAGACAGAGCCATTCAGGTACACGGTGGCAAGGGCGTTTCCTCTGATACATGGCTGGCGGCCGCTTGGGCTCATATCCGGGCGCTCCGACTGGCGGATGGCCCCGATGAAGTTCATCTGGAAACCGTTACGCGATTGGAACTGAAAAGGCATTCATGAAGCCGGAGAGCGAAGTCGTACCAGTCAGATCGAATCATCGCTTCAACGAAGACAAGCTGGCCCGCTATCTCAGCGAGAAACTGGGGCTGTTTCAGAGAAGATTCGAACTTCGGCAGTTCGGGTATGGTAAATCCAACCCAACTTTCCTTCTCTTCGACGGGGACAAGGAGTATGTGCTGCGAAAAAAACCGGCTGGTAAACTGCTTCCCTCGGCACATGCCGTGGAACGTGAGTACCGCATACTCAAGAGTCTGAGGCACACAGATGTGCCGGTTCCCGAGACGTACCTGCTCTGCGAGGACGAATCCGTCATAGGGACCCCCTTCTATGTGATGGAACGAGTGAATGGACGGGTTTTCCGCAATATAACTCTTGAACAGGTTCCAGCGAGACAAGAACGCGCTGCCATTTTCAACTCCATGGTGGACACCTTGGTGAGAATTCATCAAGTTGACTGGAAGGCCCTTGGACTCGCCGACTATGGGAAACCCGGGAATTACATGGCGCGACAGATCAGTAGATTGACCAGACAGTACAAGGCCTCTTCGACCCAGGATATTCGAAGCATGAATAATCTGATGAAGTGGCTCAATGACAACATTCCCCAAGACGATACCACAACGATAGCTCATGGAGACTTCAGGCTGGAAAACCTGGTCATTCACCCTGTCGAGCCACGCGTCACAGCCGTGCTCGACTGGGAGCTTTCCACCCTTGGTCATCCTCTCGCAGATCTTGCTTACAATTGTATGGTTTACCACTTCCCTGCTCATCAGAGACTTCGCCCTGGATATAAAGGCCTCGATCTTGCCGGTCTGGGCATTCCTACCGAGCGTGAATACCTTGAGGCATACTGTCGCCGCACAGGGCGAAGCGGAATTCCCAACTGGAACTTCTTTGTAGGGTTCAGCATCTTCCGGCTTGCCGCCATCATTCAGGGAGTTTACAAGCGAGGGCTTGATGGAACGGCAAGCTTTGAATCCGCATCGTTGTACGGTACACAGGTGAGTGTGCTTGCAGATATTGGGTGGCGGATTGTATCATCGAAAAATGAACCCTTTCCCTAATCCTGATACGCATCTTTACCTACCACCAGAAGGATATGCCGATGTTCAATCTAACTGGTAAAGTAGCAGTGGTCACCGGATCCACCCGTGGCATAGGCAAAGCGATAGCGGAACAGATGGCTCTTCACGGGGCAAGTGTCGTGGTTTCCAGCCGGAACGCTTCCGCCTGTCATGCAGTTTCAGAATCCATCAACAGGATGGTTGACAACGGGAAGGGGGAAGCCGTGGCAATCCCCTGCAATATTTCCCATATGGATCAATTGCAGGACCTGGTGCACCAGACCCTAGGACGTTTCGGGCAGATCGACATCGTTGTCTGCAATGCTGCGGTAAACACCCATTTCGGCCCGCTTACCAGCATATCCGACCGAGCCTTCGATAAGATGATCGATTCGAACGTAAAATCCACCCTTTGGCTATGCCGGATGGTTTTGCCGGGCATGGTTGAACGGGAGGAAGGTGTAATCATTGTTATCTCTTCAATCGGCGCATTTCGAGGCACGGATGTAATAGGAGCATACGGCATTTCTAAGGCTGCTGAAATTGCGCTCATTCGAAATATCGCTTTCGAGTATGGCCCTAAAAACATTCGCGCCAATGCCATAGCGCCCGGATTGATAAAAACTGACTTTTCCCGCGCCCTCTGGGAGGATCAAGAATTCCTTGAAAAGAGACTCTCAATGACCCCATTGAGACGTATCGGCAGACCCGAGGAGATTGCCGGAGCGGCGGTTTTCCTGGCCTCCGATGCCGGCAGGTTTATGACCGGTCAGACGCTCATCATCGACGGTGGCGTGATGGCATAACAGGGGCTGCGTGGAGCTGCCAAATCGCGCGAACAGCGCTTCATGAAGCAGGGAGACATACGAAATGTCGGAAGGTATTACTCAGCGCAATACTTCATATATTCGCTCGACATCGATCAGCTGAGCCCAGCGCAAACGACTCAATATCGCCCTCGAGCTTATACGTAAGCCCACCATCCTGTTTGTCGATCAGCCGACATCGGGCCTGTCTTCGGCAGACTCTCAAAACGTGATGAATCTTCTCAAGGAACAGGCGGCCTCTGGCAAGCTGGTCATGGTGGTCATACATCAATCGATCCGCTGACAAATCGCATGAGAAGCGATCCTCTGACTCAGAGGCACAGGGCAATGCGGGTTGAGCTCTCATCCTCCTGCTCGATTCAACCAACCGACGATCTCCTTCCAGGCCAAATCTATGTTGCCCACTTGGCAGTGCTGATCTGCACCCTCTTTCGCCGTGAAAATCCTGCCTCTCACACTTCGAGCGTTCACTAGAGCCTCTTTCTGCCTGTGAAGCATATCCAACGGAACAAAGTGATCGTTTTCTCCTGCCAGGAGAAGGACGTCCTGTCTTACTAATGGTGATATTTCCCTTGTGTTGAATTGAGAGAGCGCGCGGAAGTAGTCGAAAGGATTTCTCGTCCCGGTAATATACATTCCGTGGCTCATTGCCCAATCCACCATGTCGTCCTTCGCCCTAATCACCTCGGCGGCCTGATTGACTTGCTCCTCCCGGCCCGATAGGACCATCTCCCTGAACCGGCTGCGCAGGGGTTCGGGAACATGATCGATAAAACAGTCAAAAGCATCGTACACCACATCATAGGCCACCACCTGTTTGATCCTGGGTTCGAAGGCCGCCGCCCGCAGAGCCAGATAGCCTCCCAGACTGATCCCCACCAGGATCGCCGACTTGAGCTCGAAGTTGTCCAGGACTGCAGAGACCGGCCTTTCCCAATCAGGAGTCATCTTCATGCGGTGCCTGAGGGTACGCCCCTGCCCGGGCCCTTCAAAAATGATGAACGTAAAACCCTTTTCTATGACCTTTTTCGCCTGAAGATAGAACTCTTCCATGAAAGAGTCGTAGCCTCCGTGAAGGAGTATGGTGGCTTTCTCCATGTCCGCCCTGATGCGGATCGCCGGCAGAAAGCCATTCCCATAAGGAACCTCGAAATGCTCGAAACCGGATTTGTCCGCAGCCCTGTAGAAACAACGATAGAAATCATCATATGCTGAAAGCTTCTCAGGCTTGTCCTCCGAGAGGAAAAATTCCGACATTCGGTGGTAATAGGCGGCATGCATCCATCTTTCCTCTTTCTCGGCCCTCCCTGCCAGAGTGTGCCATTCCCTGTACCAGTTCGCCGGATTGAAATCTACAAGACGTGGTGCAATCTCCCAGAGTTCCTCCTCACGGCACGCTTCCTCCCCATGTGCAGAAACCCGATTGAATTGAAAATTCAAGTTGGTCAAAGGAACGAACTGCTTGTATGCCATGATTTGCCCTCCTTGTTGAAATGCGGATCTTGAGCAAGTTGCGCAGATCGGCTATAAATTGAGCAATGACTCACTTTGTACGAAGATAGGAGCAATGAGCCGTGTTGTCTACTCGCATGGGGGACTCGCATCGCCGCAAAGGGAAACAGAGGCTAAACCCGCGTAAACAGCCGATTCAGCGGCGGGCCAGGGAAACGGTAGAAGTGATTCTGGAAGCTGCTGCTCAGGTTTTTGCAAAAGAAGGCTACCTGGCAACCACCAACCGGATCGCTCAGAGGGCAGGGGTGTCCATCGGCTCCCTCTATCAGTACTTTCACGATAAGGATGAAATTCTCTCCGGTCTTCTGAAGCGGCACATCCAGGCGGGACACGACCTGATCGAACAGGAATTGTCAGGGATCATGGCAGAGGGCAAGCTCACAAGAACTGTGATCCGTCGGCTTGTCGAGGTCATGATCGGCTTGCATGAACAAAACCCTGCCCTCCACCGACTGCTTTTCGAGCAGGTTCAGCTCAAGAAGTTTCGGAAAGGATACGCCGCGAACGAGGACCTGGCGATCAACCATCTGAATCTCCTGCTGGGGCAAACCCCGAGTGCACGCAAAAGAAATTCTGTCGGTGCCGTCAGGCTGGTGGTACACGCGATCGAGGCAATGACCCACAGGTTTGTCATCTATGGCTATGACGGTGTGGACAAACAGGAGTTTGTAGAAGAGTTGACCGAGATGATGGAAAGATACCTTCTGGCAGACCGGCCATGAATGCGCGCTTTCCGTCGGGCATCGCTTTTTATTTTTTCCTTCAGATCTCCGACCTCCGCCCATATGGTCGTCTCCTGGTGCGCAATACTCAAGACATTGATTTTCGTCACACGCTTCATCCTCTTGATCCTGCTCGCCTTGCCTAAGCCTTGGCGAAGGCAGGTTATCCTCTCAATAGAAGCCATACGACTATTTCCCGGAGTGTACGAGATCTCCCCCAGAACTGATAAGCCAGGTAATCAATTCTCTGATACTGCTGCCAAGGATAAAAAGCAGCGCTCAAGACGCCTTTTTGACAAAGAGAGTTTGGGATAGAGCACAGGTATGTGAATAAATGGCTGTTTTTGAATATTGGCAAGGTCTCTCAGATTCTAAAAGAAGTTGATTCTCACGCATATCCATCTCTCAACTAAGGTCCGGAAGGGTCTCAGGCTGTAGTCACACTTTGAGGCAACAAATAATGACATATTCCGTCATCCTGATTTCTGTTGGAAGGACAGCCTCTTGTATTCTGATTTGCTTTCTGATAGTGTTGCGCTCCATTGAATCTGCACTCAGTCTTGGGCTGACCCTACGGCCCTGCTAAGGCGTTGGTTTCCCCTTCTCACGCTCACGTGCCTAGTTGGAGATCCTCATGCTGAAATGCAAATCTTCTTTGGAAAATCTATCCCCGCGCCCTCAACCGTCGACTGCATTCATAAGCGGTCCGGCAGACTCGCTGGTACGCAAAAAGCAAAGCCTTATGAGGATCCGCCTGATCAAGAGTTGAAACGCGTTAAGCATATTGGGCACATCGAATAATCTGTTTAATGATATGGCAAAGACACCACAAACATTTGCAACGCCCTTTGCGACATTCGCAACGGTCGGGATTCTCGGCGAAGGGGGCTCTGGGCGCGTATACCATGTTCGAGACGATACTGGCGGAGATGCAGCAATAAAAGTCCTTGATCCTTCTCGAGCGACGAAAGAGAAGCTTCGTCGATTCAAGAACGAATACAGGTTCTGCCAACGAAATAAACACCCGAGTATAATCACCGTTCTCGACGCCGGCCTTGCCGATTACGGCAAGGCCCCATTTTACGTGATGCCACTGGCACATGGGTCTCTCCGCAAGCTTATGAATGAAGGAATCGCCTCGGAGCTCGTGCTGAAGTACTTCGCACAGATCCTTGATGGGGTTGAAGCCGCCCACCTTCAAAACGTCTGGCACCGAGACTTGAAGCCGGAAAACATCCTTGATTTGGGCAAGGGCAGACTCGCGGTCGCCGACTTCGGAGTAGCGCGGTTTGGAGAAGAGGAGCTTTATACGCTCGTCAAAACTGGACCGAATACACGCCTTGCGAATTTCCTCTACGCGGCACCGGAACAACGCATTCGCAGAGCGGCTGTGGATCAGCGCGCCGATATATATGCACTTGGCCTTATCCTCAATGAGATGTTTACGGAGCAAGTTCCTAACGGAACTGATTACAAATTGATCGGAACAGTCGCGCCACAGTTTGCGTATTTGGACGAGTTAGTCGCACTGATGCTGCGGCAAGCCCCGGAGGGTCGACCCGCTAGCATTGAAGAAGTAAAACGTGAGCTCATTAGTCGCGGAAATGAATTCGTAGCGCGGCAACGCGTTAGTCAGTTGAAGGAGACCGTTGTTCCTGTAGGAGATATCGATGATCCTCTGGTCGTCGACCCGGTACGCATCGTTGGTGCTGACTGGGACGATAATGTCCTCACACTTATGTTTCAGCATGCGATCACGCCAGCATGGCAGCAGGCGCTACTTAACATGGGGAGCCACAGCGCATTGATGGGAGCTGGACCCGAGCGGTTCACGTTTCGTGGGAACAAGGGTTTCGTCAATATCGATGATAGATATGCACAAGACGTGATCAATAACTTCAAAGTATGGCTACCGAAGGCTAATTGTGTTTACGTGGAGCGGGTCCGGCGAGAAAAGAGAGAAGCAGAAGAAGCCGAGAGAGAGCGGCTCCGTCAAGAAGCCAAACGTCAGGAGGCCCGTGCAAATGTGTTGCGCAACCTAAAAATCTGAACTCTAGGGCGTGTTGAGTTCATGGCCGATAAAACGACGGATGAAGCGGGGGCGTAAGGCCCAAATTCCATAGGAGGCGGTATGCCGCAGCGAGGAAAAACAATAGTCTACTTTGACAACTCAAATATCTTCCACGGCCAGCGTGAGGCTGGGTGGCGTATCGATGCAGAAAAACTCCAGGCCCGCCTCGACAAAGACGGGGCTATTTGGCAGGTGTATTTCTTTGCTGCTGTGAGCGATCCTCCACGTTACAAGCAAACCGCTTTCTACCGGCGCCTAAAAGAGACCCTTCACTGGGAGACGGTCATCTTCCCTCTCGGAAGTAAGACGGTGAGGTGTAAGAAGTGCGGGGGATCATGGCGCACCCCAACTGAAAAGGGTGTAGATGTTGCCATTGCTACAAAGATGCTTACCCACGCCATTAATCGCGCATATGAAACGGCCATTTTGGTTTCCGGTGACAAGGACTATCTCGAAACCGTAAAGACAGTAAAGAACATGGGATTGCGGATTGAAATCGTTTCGTTTCGTAACAGCCTATCCCAAGAATTGGCGGCGGAGTCTTCTGTTCCGGTTTTACACCTTGATGATGTTCGAGCGGAAATTGAATTGGCTGTCCCTGACCGGGAAGCAGAACAGCTAGCTGCAGCCGAGTAATGGGCTCTAACGGCCATTAACGCGGACGCTCCACGATGCTCCGCCGGTTATGGCTTATGGCCAACCTTTGGGCGGTATCACGAGTACTGACAGGAGGAGTCATTCGGCATGGCCGAGCCGTATACAATCCACATCTTCGTTGTTCATGGAGATCCGGACGGCGTCAAGATAGTTGACCGGCAGAACTGGACTGGCTGGGGTATTGCTTTTCCTCGGTCGACTTGGCCCAGTATCTCGAAGCGCCGTGAGTTCGCGACCGCCGGCGTCTACATCCTAAGCGGCCCTGGTGAAGGCTCGGCGGATGAGCTACCAACCATCTATGTGGGTCAGGGTGACGAGATTTGAACGCGTTTAGAGTCGCACTTCGTCAACAAGGACTTTTGGGACTGGGGTTATGCTTTCGTTTCGAAGGGAACCGCGCTCAATCGCGCCCACACTACATGGCTCGAGCACGCCCTGATTAACCTCGCGCATGAGGCTGTCCAGTGCCACCTCGACAACGGTACTCGCCCTAAGGAGCCGAACCTTTCGGAGTGGGAGCGTGCGGATACCCAGGGGTTTCTTCACGAGATGCTGCGCATCCTTCCTCTGCTGGGTGTGCGTGTGTTCGAGAAACCGACACCTGTCGTTTTCTCTGGGGGAGGGGCCACGAACGTCGCTCCGTCGGGGGCGTTGGGCGATACACGTGACACGGTCATTGTCCCTGCCCAAGAGGACGGGTTTCAGGAGACATTTATCGGTGAGAATTGTTGGTATGCAATTAGAATCAGCGGAGGGATGTTACCCCGGATCAAATACATTGCCGCATATCGTAGCGCCCCAGTTTCAGCGATCACGCATTACGCTTCAGTCAAGCGTATCGAATCCTACGGTGACGGTGGGAAGTACCGGCTTATCTTTTCGAAGCTGGCCACAGAGATACCCCCGATTCCTTTCGGGGATGCTGTTGCGGGAACGATGCAGGGACCACGCTATACGAGTCTCGAGAAGCTGCTGGCGGCCAAGTCCGTAGCTGACTTGTTCGGTCGCAGTTCAGCTAAGGTTCACAATTCCGAAGGAGGGTGAACAGCCTGGGCTCCTAGGTCTGCAACCTGAGGAAGAGACGCATTCTGCTTCGAGCCAGAAATTTCGAGGAGGATATACGGAAAAACCAAATTCGGGAAGTATACAAAAATTGGAAAGAATATGGAGGCTATGAGTAAGGGAGAAAGACAACAGGCAACCTCGACTGAGCTTACTGGGGGGGCTGGCTTTACCTACGAAGATACAGTTGTCGCCTATTATCTCGCCGCTCTTCTGCGAGAAGAGCGCGCTGCGGGTCTGAGTGGCACTGTGAAGACAGTGGCGGTCCAGCAGAAAGGGCACGGCCACCCCATGGATGACATCATCATCGAGTTTGATGATGATGGAACTGCGCGGAGGTTAAGCCTTCAAGCGAAGCGTAAGATTCAGATCAGTGCTGCAGTGACCAATAATGACTTTCGCGAAATCCTCTCTTGCTCCCTCGCGACCCGCGCGACTGACTACTTTAACGCCGCCCAGGATGCCTGCGGCTTTGTCACCGAAAATGTGGCCACTGCACCATTCCGAACGCTAAACCGTCTGATCGACTGGGCCAAAGACAGCCCCAGTGGTGAAGATTTCGCCAGGCGCTTTGCCCCAGGTGGCGGAGCCGCGGCTGCAGAGCGAACTCTTCGTGAAGAACTGGCTCCGCTAATCAGAGCCCGTTCGCATGATGAAGAACGCAGATTCTATGCCCAATTCGTGGCGCTCAACCTTGATGGATTGACCGAAGGCGGAATATTGAGAACGGAGATAATTAACCGGCTTCAGGAGCTTGTGGCAGTCAACGAAGACGGCCTTGATCTTTTGCTTTTCGATCGACTGCGCCGGATTTCGCGCGATGCAGCAGGTACTGCTCGTAAGTGGACTCGGCAGACGCTACTGGCCGCCCTTCGCGGTGCAGTGCGGCTCAAGGTCGTGCCTAATTATCAGCATGATATTGATACACTTCAGTCGTTCTCAAACGCTGGGCTGGCGGACATATCGGAAGAGATTGTCGGATTCCGCGTCGATCGTCCAACTCTGGAGAAGAGCATCAGAAATCGTATTGGCGAGTACCGGCTCGTCAACATCAGCGGTCTTCCCGGGTGCGGAAAATCTGCGATGCTCAAACGCGTAGCCAGCGTTGATGCCGCCAAAGGACCAATTCTTTTCCTGAAATCAGACCGCATTACGGGAGGTAGCTGGTTGACCTTTGCCACGGCTTTGGGCATCAAGCACCGCGTGATTGCAGACCTCCTGGCAGAGATTGGCAGCTCAGGAATACCGACCATTTTCATCGACGGCATTGACCGCGTCAGGCCTGATCAGAAAGGTGTAATCATAGACATTCTTCGGGCGATCGAGGAAAACGAACAGCTTGCTAATTGGAAGGTCCTGGCGAGTTCACGCGATCAGGGGCTTGAGGCTTATCGCGCATGGTTTCCGACAAGCTTCTATCGGGGAACCGGCATCGGCGATGTTTCGATCGAGGGCTTCTCAGACGAGGAGGCGGAGGCGCTTGGGAGAGAAAAGCCAAATCTAAAACGGCTGCTGTTCGGCCCGAAAGGCGTCATGGATATCGCCCGGCGTCCCTTTTTTGCTTCGGTGCTCGCACGAAGCTTTCCTGATGATTCGGCAACGCCCATGACCGAGGTCGATCTCATCTCGGCTTGGTGGGATCGTGCCGGCCATGACGCACCACAAGAAGCAGTGCCACAGCGCCAACGGGCGCTGTTGGATTTGTCCGAGAAAGGCGTGCGCAATCTCGGGAAGAACATTCGGGCCAGCATGCTCAAAGACTCCACTTTTGCGCAGGTTTCGGGATTAAAGGCTGATCTCGTTATCCGCGACCACGATGGCGGTGTGACGTATTCATTTTCCCATGACATTTTTTTTGAATGGGTGTTCTTCCGGCGACTCATTGAGCTTGGTGACGATTGGACGCGCGGACTGATCGAAGCGGGTGAACCGCCGCTGCTCGGGCGTGTAGTGGGGCTGCTCGCGCAAAACGCGCTCCGATCACCGGGCAAGTGGTCGGCTGGTTACCGCAGCATCGAAGGTAAAACGCTCCGTTCGCAGTGGAAACGTGAGTGGTTGACGGCTCCGCCCTTTACACCCGCATTTGCACATGGGCACCAGGAATTTCAGGCCCTTCTTTCTGAGAACGACTATAAGCTGCTTGAGAAGCTGCTCGTCTGGTTCCAAGCGCAGCATACTATCCCAAGCCCGCTCGTCCTTCAGGGTTTAACGAATGCCGTAGAAGGTTTTGACCGTCTTGGCGCGGCGGACATGCTTGGATGGCCCTCCGACGTAGCGAGCTGGGGCCGGTTCTTGGCGTGGTTACTTCCGCTTGCCCCGACTCTGCCTGTCCGCCTGTTGCCCAACGCCGTTGAAGTCTTCAGCGTTTGGCAGAATCTGTTCGCCGACCTGAAGAATCCGCTTTCCGCAGCCATAGTTGATGTGTGCGCCAATTGGCTGATCGAGTTGGAGGGCGTCGAATATCCTGATCATTTTATCTTTAGGCATGGCCATTGGGATGCCCTCGGTGGCGAAGCACGGTCAAGCCTCGCGACCGGTCTGCGAATGATGATCATGCGCTCGGCAAGGTCTTACCCAGGACCTGCCATCGCGCTTTTCGATCGTGCGGTAGCGGACAAGCATATGCGCAGCAGGGCCTACAATGAGCTGATGGGATTTACGCCGATCATGGCGGACGAGGCTCCCGAAAAGGTGGTCGCGGTCGCTAAAGCAGAGCTGATTGGAGAACTTCCCCAAGAACAAATTGATCGTGAAGCGCGGGAGAAAGAGGAGTATTACGAACGCCTCAGGTGTCTCCGCGCCATTCCGGAGGAAAAGAGGACTGAACAGCAAAAGCGGGCTCTTAAGAATATATTCTTGCCAATGGGTAGCAGCAGGAGAATTGATCGTCATGATATAGGAATCTCCCGGCATCATAATTACTACTTTCCACCATCACCCATTCATGAGCCATTTGCCAGTCTCTTTGCCAAGAAGCCGGAGATCGCCCTCGGACTGGTACGTGATCTCACCAACTATGCGACCAAAGGCTGGCATCAGCTTCAATTGCTCAACCGCGAGCGAAGGGGAACGCCAATTCCATTGGTCTTGGAGTTTCCTTGGGGGAGACAGGAATTTTGGGGCGATTGGCATGTGTACTGCTGGTTCATGGGGGAATTCGCGCCCGGGCCGCCGCTGGAGTGCACTTTTCTCGCACTTAGCTACTGGGCATTTAAACAGATAGAGGGTGGGCGGCCGACTGATGAGGTAATCAGAGCTGTAGTCGAAGGGAATGAATCTTACGCTATTCTTGGGTTAGCGCTCGTTCTGGCGCTTGAGACCTATGAAGTGTCCGAAACGACATTTCCAATCGTGACATGTCAGCGTCTCTGGAAACATGACATGGCCCGCGTCGTTCAAGAACCAACACGCGACATCGACCTGCTAGGCTTCGGGTTTCTTTCACGTCTTACTGGAGAAAAAGCTAAAGCCAAGACGTTTCTTGACTCAAGGCAGAGTCGCAAGCGCGAAATTAAAGAGCTTGCCATGCGGTTTGCATTATCCAATGATGAAGGGGTACGTCCGCGCTTCAAGGAAGCGCTCGCGCGCTTTCCGGATGATTTACCCTTCGAAGTTGAAGAACAGCGCTCTAGTGCCGACACTATAGCATCGATGAAAGAGGAGGCCGAGAGATGGGCAGGTCTTGGAGACATCCAGAATTATCGAAAGCATCAGACCGAAACCGAAAAAGTCATGATCTCCTACGAGCCGCCAAACCCATTGACGCCTGGGCAGGCAAAGCGCGTTGAGGAGAGCACGACTTCATTACAGGAATATAGCGTCATCGGGTGGGCCACGAAGTCGCTTCGGGAGAATGCGCTTTTCGATGGCCCGAGTCTGGCCGATGCGGTAGCCTTTGCGCGGGTGCGGGATAGTGATTTAATCTTTGCAGAGCGGAAGGACTCAGGGGCGCACTCACCGCAAACGGTAATTTCCGCAGTTGCTGCTGTCGTTATTCGCTTTGGCTTACCCGCCGGTGCAGACTACGATTGGGCGTGGGATGTGATGAGACGTGTTGAGTCGATGAAAGAGCCGAAGGACGCGTTCCGGGGCTCAAAGATACCCTGGCATCCTGCCAATCACCTTATCGTTTCCTTAGTACATGACCGGCGTTCGAAGTCTCCACGCAAGGACTCAGTGCGAAGGCTTTTACAGCTAACGGACCACCCTGTAGAGGACGTGGCTCAGCTCGCATTTAATGGACTCTTTAGGGATTCAGACGAGCATGTGCGGTGGGTCGCCGCTCAGATTGCGTTAGACCTCTCGCTCTACTACCGATCTAAGATCAGGGAGGATGGAAGCCGCGACAATACGGTCGATCAGGACGCTCGAAAAAGCATTCTCGCACGTGCGCTCGAGCGCTTGGAGCAGACGGATGACTCGCCGCTAACACCCATCCCCCCAGCGTGGGTCAAGACGCAGAAACGACGGCGGTATCGCTTGGCCGAAGGTGAGGACGGATGGGATGATGCGGACCCCTCCTTCAATGCAACGTATGCGGCGAAATTGTTTCCTCTCTTTCCCGTTGAAGCTTGGTGCCAATCAAGCCTTTACAAACCGATGCTTGCTGAGGGCCTGAAAGAACTTGTGAGGTGGACCAGCGATCGGCTCATGCCTTCATGGATAAAGGATAAACGCGGGTGGAGATCGGAAATTGACCATTCCTCCTTGATTGAATGGGAGGCAGTATTAGGCGATTTACTCGCAAGGGCCGCACCATTTTTTGAGAAGGAACTCGTGCGCAAGGAGTTCCTGGCGCCTTTCCTGACGGAGGATGAGGAAGGTTTAGGTGTTCTCGCTGCATTTGCTGAAATGACAGCCGCTCGCCATGTCTTCGACGCACCTGCGGTCCCGGTAAACACCATCGATTTGCTGAACTGCTGTGTTGATCTAGTAATCCGCGACAGCATCTTCAACCCGAATAGCTACCGAGCTGGTGAAGTGCACGGGCATGATTTACCCAAGCTGATCCAGGCGTTGCTCTTCGTGACCGTCGAAAAGGCGCCGGGTGCCGCTCGTTTTGCCAACAGGGACTGGTCGCAGATCACGTTGATTATGCCGATAGTGACCCGGCTGGTCACCGCTATTGGCTGGTCGCCCTTCGTTATGGAGAAGTTCCTGACACTCTGCGAGCGAGCAGGCATTGCTTATCCCCTTGATTTGTTCGCTGCTCAGGCGGGGGCGGTTCTCAAATCGCTCTCCAATGCCAAAGGCTCGTGGGCCGGAACATCTTTACCACCACGCATTGCTGCAACGGTTCAACGCCTTGTCGATGCAAACTTCCCACTCCGAACTGAACAGGCAAAAGAGTTGCTCAGGGTGCTTGATGCGCTGATTGACCTTGGTGATCGCCGTAGTACTGCGCTGGAACAAGCCGAAGCTTTTCGAGGAGTCCAGATGCTATGATGTAGAGAATGCCATCCGATGTTCACAATCAACGGTGCGCTCTGACGAAAATTCAATATTTATCCGATATCCAAGCTTCTCTCCGATTTTGATGAACTGCTCTCCGGTCCAGCTTCTGGACGAACCCGAGATGCTGAGAGATGATGTTGGTATATGAGGTTTTTTGGGGCAAGGTGATTGAAGACCTCACCCCACCTTGGGTCAGGAGTAGAGGTTGTCAATCCACCGGATCGCTTCGGTGCCGGTCACCTTTCCGAGATATCTTTGAGTGGTCGAAAGATTCGTGTGCCGGAGGATCACCTTGCTCACGATTTCCATATTCCCCCTCTCCATACGCGCCTGTCACGATAAGGGGGGAGTCGCCAAACCCCAATCAGAAGACTTTATTCTCCAATGTGCCAATGCGGAGGAATCTTCATAGGCCTCCAAAGAGATGAACGATCAGGCAGGATTGATGAAAAGCGCGGTGGACGATCTCGCGTCCCTGGTTGAAGGAGGACGCAAGATGCTCTTCAAAGAGGAAAATGGGACGACGGAGCCATAACGAAAAGGACCGAAACAGGCTCCCGGTCACGGCCAAAGAAAAGAGAAGAGGAAGGGGGACTTTCAATATAAGCCGTCCTCGGAATTTCCTTGAAATGACTATGCCTGCCGGGGTTTGCGGCGAGCGGCGTCTTTCGGGTTACAGACCGGCCAGTCTCTCCAATACCTTCAGCACAATGCAGGAGTCCTTTTCCCCGTCCCCCTGGGAGCGGGCGGCCCGGAGCATCTCAAGCGAGATGCTGGTTGCCGGAAGCACCGCTCCGCACCCATCCGCAAGTTTCATCGCGTTGGAGAGATCCTTGTACATGTTGTGAACAGTGAAGTGCGGGTCGAAGTTGCGCTCGATCATCCATGGTCCGCGGGTCTCCATGGCGCCCGTGCGCGCTCCGCCGACGCTGGTGATCTCCATGACCTTCCGGGGATCGATTCCTACCTTTTCTGCAAGGACGAGAGCCTCTGCCGACGCCTGGATCGCCACACCCAGGATCAGGTTGTTGATGAGCTTGAGCGTGGTCCCCAAGCCGTTTTTCTCCCCCACATGGACGATCTTTGCAGCCATGGCTTCGAAAACCGGCTTGCACTTTTCAAAAGCCTCGACAGGTCCGCCGACCATGATCCCGAGCTTCCCGGCCGCAGCAACCTTCGGATTCCCGGTAACCGGGGCGTCAAGCATGAAAACGGACTTTTCACGGGCTCGAGCACCGATCGCACGGGACATCTCCGGGGCAATGCTCGACATGTCCGCCACGCAGAGGCCGGGCCGAGCGCTCTTCAGGACACCGGCAGGACCGCAGATCACCTCTTCCGATGCTGCGGAGTCCGTGACCATGGTGATCACCACATCGGAGGCCGCGGCAACTTCCGCCGGCGATCCCGCCCAAACGGCGCCCGCTTTCAGCAACTCGTCGGCCTTCTTCTTGGTCCGATTCCACACAGTCAAAGGAAAACCCACATTCAGGAGCACGCGGCTCATGCCGCGACCCATCAATCCCAACCCGATAAATCCTATTCGTTGCATAACCGCCACCTGTCCTCCTTATTGAAAAAGTCCCGCTCATGCTTCGATACCCTTCGATACCTCAGGGCAGGCTTCAGCATGAGCGGGACGGATCCAACCTTTACACCTTAGTACGCTTCCTACTGAACCTTCCCGATGTTCTTGACAGCTTTGGCCAATCTGGCTGCGTCCTCGTCCCAGAACTTCTGGAACTCCGGGGCGTCCATATAATTGATCGGCGTTTCCATCTTCTGCATGGCAGATACAAAGTCCGGGGTCTTGACAGCCTTGGCCGTTGCCTCCCGCAATATCTTTATAACCGCGGGCGGGGTGGCAGCGGGTGCAAAAAACCCTGACCAGATGTAGAATTCGACATCCTTATAACCGAGTTCCTTCAACGTCGGAAGATCGGGGAGCGCAGGAATTCGCTTGTCGCCCCAGCCTGCCAGGACCCTGAGGGTGCCGGCCTTGATGTGGGGGATGGAGACGTTCGGGCCGCCTGAGATGCAATCCACATGGCCGCCGAGGAGGGCGTTCAGAGCGGGACCCCCGCCTCCTGTGGGGATGTGGCGCAGCTTGATGCCGGCGGAGTGGGCAAACATCTCCATTGCCACGTGCATGGTCCCATAAACACCGGAAGAGGCGTATTTAATCTCATTGGGCCGTTTCTTGGCATCGGCGACGAAATCGGCAACCGTTTTCCAGGGGGCATCCGCCTTGATCACCAGCACGGTGGGATCTGCGGTGAGAAGCGCAATCGGCGCGAAGTCCTTCAGCTTGTATGTGGACGGACGACCGAACAGATCATCCACCACAGGCATGACCGAAATGCTGGAAAGGGCCACCATCAAATTGTAACCGTCCGCTTTTGCAACAGCCGCAGCCTGCATGCCCACTGCGCCGCCCGCACCCGTCTTGTTCACAATGACGACCGGTTGTTTCAGCTCCTTCTCGAGCGCCGCTGCAACAGGTCTGCCCACCAGATCCGCTACACCCCCGGGGGGGAATGGCACAATCACCTGAATGGGGCGCGTAGGATACGGCTCATCGGCCAGCGCCGCTCCCGATGCCAGACCTGCGGCCGCGAAACAGAAAAGGGTTGCCACCAAAAACCAATTTCTCGATCTCATGCCTGTCCTCCTTAAGTCTTAGGTTTTTTCCAAAAAGGGATCAACATTCTTTCTCTGCTTCCGTCAAACGGTTGCGCCAGTCACGCTTCTTCACGATGAGGGGCTTCAGGCTCAGAAGGAGCATGATCAGCGTCAGTATGAGAAAAGCCACTGAAATGGGCCGCTCCACAAAAATCGCGTAAACACCGTTTGACATGGCAAGAGCCTGCCGAAAACTGAACTCGATGATGGGCGCAAGCACCACCCCGAGAACGATCGGCGCGGTCTCAAAATCCATCTTGCGAAGAACATATCCGAGCGCGCCCATCACGGCCATGATCCATACATCGGACATGCTGGAGTTCACCGCATAAACACCAACCACGCAGAACATCAGGATGGTGGGATACAGGAACCGGTAGGGTATCCGCAAAAAATTCACGAAGAGACTCACCATGGGCAGATTGAGCAACAGAAGAACGAGATTGCCGATGTACATGCTCGCGATCAAGCCCCAGAAGACCACCGGCTGTTCCTTGATGAAAAGGGGTCCGGGCGTGATCCCGTGCACCATGAGGGCTGCCAGAAGAACGGCGGGGATTGGGCCCGTGGGCACACCGAGGGCGAGCATGGGCACCAGTGCGCCCGTGCTGGCTGCATTGTTGGCCGATTCAGGGCCCGCCACGCCTTCGATCGCCCCGGTTCCGAATCGATCCGGATGTTTGGAGACCCTGCGCTCTATGGCATACGAAACAAAGGTGGAGATGATATGGGCCGAACCGGGAATAATGCCGATGAGAAACCCGAGCACCGTACCCCGGCCGACCGGCCCGACGGAATCCTTCAACTCTTCTCTGGACGGCAGGAGATCCTTCAGACGGGGTTTCAGGACCTCACGCTTCCCTGAAACGCCTGCTGTTGCAAGGATCTCAGAGACGCCGAAGAGCCCCACTGCGACCGGCACCACGCCGAGTCCGTCACCGAGAGCCACGCTTCCATAGGAGAAACGAAAATAACCGGACATCTGATCGATTCCAATCATCCCGAGCATGAGGCCGAGCACGATCATGGAAAGATTCTTGATGACCGACCCCCCTGTCATATAGCTGAGCACCACGAACCCGCAAAGGAGAAGGGAGAAGTACTCCGGAGGACCGAAACCGAGGGCAAATCTCGCCAGGGGCGGTGCCAGGAACATGAGACCGACAACACTGATCGTCCCTGCGACATAGGACCCGATGGCGGCAATGGCCAGGGCAGGTCCCGCGCGCCCTTTACGAGCCATGGCATACCCGTCGATACAGGTCATCACCGAGGCCGCCTCTCCCGGGATCCGCATGAGGATCGATGTTGTCGATCCCCCGTACATGGCGCCGTAGTAAATCCCAGCCAGCAGGATGATAGCGGAAGTGGGTTCCAGACCAAAGGTCGTGGGGAGCAGCATGCTGATGCCCGCCAGGGGACCCACGCCCGGGAGAACGCCGACCATGGTCCCGATCAGACAACCCAAAAAGGCATACGAGAAATTGGAAATCGTAAAAACGGTCCCGAAGCCAAGGATGAGGTTATGAATGCTGACTTCCATCAAAAGCCCCACCAACCCCTGGGAAGCGGCACTCTGAGCAGGGTATCAAAGAGCCAGAACGACCCCATGGAGAGAAAAAGCGTCAATGCCAATGCGACCCACACATTCACGCGTTCAATGATTCCGAGTAGGAAACCAAGTACAAGGAAAAGGGATATGCGGTAACCGATCCGCTCCATGAACAATGCAACGAAAACGCAACAGGCCAGAATCGGGATGGCATGAGATGCTTCGGACCAGGGAATGGGGTTGAACGGCCGGCTTACTTTTCCCCTCAAAATCAGGATCACTCCGAAAATGATCAAGAGAATTGCCAGCAAGAGCGGGAAATACCCCGGACCGGGATTCTGAGCGGTTCCAAGCGGCAAAACCCTTCTCTCCCATGTGACATACAGCCCCAGCAGGAGCAGGAGCGCCCCGCCGGCTGTATCGATTCGGATGCGCTTTTCAGGCTTTTTGGATGGGCGTGTTTCTTCTGCCATACCCGACCTCGTCTCCGAAACCCTTCTTGAATCCCAGAACCTCCAGCTGTGTTTCAGCCTTTTCCCAGGCATGAGGATCGGCGACCACATAGGACGGGAACTCCCTCCTCAAAGGGTAGTGTTCCCGCTGTTCTTCAAACGTCTCCGGCGATTGCCTGAGTCTTCGGCTGTCGGACTCCACATCGTAAGTCGCTTCCACGCATGCAAGGATGATCTGTTCCGCTGCGCCCGAAGGAATCTTCTCAATGACCGGGTTTTCGGGCGCCGGCATGTGATCCGGGCGCCATTGATCCAGCCCCAGATTAAAGAAACGGCTCAGAGCCCTGACCACCATGGAGGTCCCGTTGGCCTTACCGTCGAGCGAGTAGCCTGCAATATGCGGGGTGCCGATTTCCGTCCTGTGGAGAAGTTCCAGGTCGATCTGCGGCTCATTCTCCCAAACATCCATCACCGCGCCCTCTACCTTCTTCCTGGTAAGGGCTTCCTTCAGGGCTTGCGTATTTACAGTCTCCCCTCTTGCCGTATTGATCATAAACGGCTTCTTCTTCAGGCGAGAAAAAAAATCGTGGTCCCAGAGATGATAGGTGCGATCCGGACCACTCCGGTTGAGTGGAACATGCAGGGTGATGATATCGGCTTCCCGGACAATAGAATCAAGAGAGACAAAACCGATCGATCCTTCCCGGCGAGCCCTGGGCGGGTCATTCAATAAGACACTCATCCCAAGGGCTTTTGCGAGCTTCTCGATCTTTGTCCCTACGTTCCCTGCACCGATGATCCCGAGGGTCATGGCTGCCAGTTCGAGATTGTACTTTCTCGAAAGATGAGCCAGCGCGGAAGCCACGTACTGCATGACCGAGCCGGCGTTGCACCCGGGTGCATTGCACCAGTGAATTCCGCGGTCGGCACAGAAGTCTGTGTCGATATGATCGAAGCCGATGGTAGCGGAGCCGATGAAACGCACTGCACTGCCTTCGAGCAGGGTTCCATTACACCGTGTCCTCGTGCGGGTGAGCAATGCATCCGCATCCCTGATGTCCTCGCGGGCTATTTTCGCGCCGGGCAAATAGCAGACGGTGGCGAAAGGTTCGAGCACTCCCCGCAGGAAAGGGATATGATCATCAGCCACTATTTTCATCGAATGCGTCAACTCCGCTTCGACTTGGCCCACTTTTCAAATTTCACCCGCTCTTCCGGGATCATGCCGTAGGTATGCTTTGTCTCCGGGAAAGCTCCCGACTTCACATCTTTGCAATACGCAAAGAGGGCTTCAGTGCTGACCTTTGCCACTTCGGCATATCGTTTGACGAACTTGGGGGTGAATGCCTCAAAGATCCCGAGCGCATCGCTCACGATCAGAAGCTGCCCGTCGCAATCGAGGCCCGCACCGATGCTCAAAACGGGTATCGACAAAGTCTTGCGGATATACCCTGACACTTCGGGGGGAATCGCCTCGAGGAGAATCATCGCAGCCCCCGCTTCCTGTACCGCAAGCGCGTCGTCAATCTGCGCCCTGGCGCTCTCCAGGGTGCGGCCCTGGGCCTTGAATCCGCCAAGTTGAGAAGAGCTCTGCGGCGTCAGCCCGATGTGCCCCATGACGAGCATCCCTGCCTCGACAATGGCGCGAATACGCGATGCAACCCGGACGCCGCCCTCGAGCTTGATTGCGTCTACACCGGCTTCCTTGAAAAACCGTCCTGCATTCTCCACCGCAACCTGGTCCGACGGCTGATAGGAGAGAAACGGCATGTCTCCAATGACAAAAGTGTTCGGCGCCCCCCTTCTTACGGCATCAGAGTGGGCGATCATCTGGTCCATGGTGACCGGCATGGTTCCATCATAACCATAGATGCACATACCCAGGGAATCCCCCACGAGGATCATGTCGATGCCCGCCTTCTCGACGAAGGTGGCGGTGGGATAATCATAGCTTGTGATGAAGGTGATGGGTTCCCTCTTGTTCTTCATCTCAAAAAAGTCGTGAATCTTTTTCTTCATGGCAATCTCCCGTCGCGATTAGAGCCCTGTCGATCTTTTATTTGAACAATGGAAAACCTGGTCTACTGGGCCAGGTCAGAGACAATCGGCTTTGCCTACAGCATGGGGCACCAAATCCGAAGCACGAAATCCGAAATTCGAAACAATCCCTAATGAATGACCAAAATTCAAATGATCCAAACAATCCAACGTATTTGGTACGGGGTTTATGGTTTTGTTTCTCTCCTTTGGAACATTTGGTATTTGAATTTGTTTCGGATTTCGATATCCGGATTTCGAATTTGGCCAGCGGCAATTCAGTAAATCATGCCCTCTGGGACTAGGACAAAGCCGGGTCCTTCTGTGCCCGGATTCTTTACTACATGCATTCTCTCTGCTTGAAAGCGTTTCTGTAGATCTCCTCGATATCCGATACGCTCAGATTCCGTACACAGCGGGTGAGAAGCCTGCGCTCGGCATGCGCGTCCGGAGCCCACTTGGCCGCCTTGGACTCGTCGGTAATGCCTACATCCGGGAGGCATACGGGCAGTCTGACGCTCCTGAGCAGATGGTACATGGCATCGAGTGCAACCTCCCCCGCCTCCCTCAGCGAAAGCCCTTCGATATTCTCGCCCATAGCCTCTGCGAGACGGGCGAATCTCTCGGGCTTTGCCACAATGATACTCTCAAAGCAGGCTATCAGGATACCACAAAGGGATACGCCGTGGGGAACGTGATATTCACCCCCGATGGGGTAGGCCATGGCATGAACCAGGCTCGTGCCGGAATTGTTGAGAACCAGCCCGGACATCATGCTTCCCAGGGACATGTAGTAACGCGCTTCGAGGTCTTCACCGTCAGCAAAGGCGGGTCCCAGCCAGCGGGTAATGATGCGGATCGCCTCCAGCCCGATAGCATCGGTCACCGGGTTGGCGTTTTTCGACATGTAAGGCTCCGCAGCGTGAATCCAGGCATCTATTCCGGAGCTTGCAGTCACTGCGGGCGGGCACCCGACGCTCAGGGAAGGGTCGACGATCGCCACATTGGGAAGAAGGGCGTTGGAGGCAACGGCCTTCTTCACGTGAGTCTCCGTGTCCAGGAATATGGCGTGTTTTGTCACCTCCGCGCCGGTTCCCGAAGTGGTAGGGATCATCACCGTGGGTCTTCCTCTTTTCGTGACTTTCTCTTTACCGAAATAATCTCTCGTCTTGCCGGGGTTGGTGAGCAATGCAGAGGCCATTTTGGCAACATCGAGAATACTGCCTCCGCCCAGGCCTATGATCACCTCGAAGTTGCCCTCCTTCGCGATTCTTGACGATTCTTCCGCTATGTGTGTCCCGGGTTCAGGGGTGTCACGCCCCTGAATGTTGACGTCAAAGTCAATGGAACGGGACTTGAGCGATGCTGTGGCCTTTTCCAGAATATCCGATTTCGCTATGGTCGGCCCGGTGATCACGAGGGCGCGTTTCGAACCGAGTTTTTCCACCTCCTGGCCAAGCTGTTTGATCGTGTCAAAGCCGAATTGTATGAGCGGCGTGTTAAAAGGAAAGCTCTGAAACATGATTTTTTCCTCCTTTCATCGAGCGCTGTAACGCCATCCGATAGGATCTGTCCACACCGGATTGGTTCAGAGATAATATGGAACCAATATCCCTGTTGGTATGTTCATTGTCAATTATTTTTTGGCTTCCGAATTGTGGACACAATCGCCGTTATTGATTATTGGACAAAAAAGACCAATTCTGATATTGGTTTCAAAATGCAAGACACTGTGTTACTATTGTTTTCTCTTTTTCGCAAAAATTGAAGGCCGGGAGTGCTGCCTCATGGCTGGTTCGATTCAACGTGCTTTAGATAGCCTGAGGGAACTGCTGGAGAACGATCGATTTTCCACCGGGGGGCGTTTGCCCCCGGAAAGGACCCTTGCAGGAAAGCTGGGCGTCTCCCGCTCGGTGCTGAGAAAGGCCCTGAGCACGCTCGAGGGCGAAGGAAGGATATGGCGCCACGTCGGTCGCGGAACCTTTGCAGGCACGAAACCGCAGATCGGCCAGGAAGAGTTCTCCTCCGTATCCTCTGTGACGAATCCCGGAGAGATAATGGAAGCCCGTCTGGTCCTGGAGCCGAAACTCGCTTCCATGGCAGCGGTGAGAGCAACAATGAGCGAGCTTGCGCATCTCGAAACGATTGAAATCAAATCGAGAGAGGCCGTCAACACGGCCGCCTTCGAACACTGGGACGGTCTCCTCCACCAGACCATTGCGAAGGCCACAGACAACTCCCTGCTCATCTCCCTTTTCGTCGTCATCCACAAAGTCCGCCAGAGCGATATCTGGGGCAGTCTGAAAAAGGCCACCCTCAACAATGAGCACAGGAAGATATACCTCGAGCAACATCGAAACCTGGTCAAAGCGTTAAAGGACCGCAATGGTCCGATGGCGGAGAAACTGATGCGCGAACACCTGGAAACTGTAAGACAGCATTTGCTCGAAGTGCCGTCGTCGGAATGAAAGGCTGGAGGTCAGAGATCAGAGATCGGAGGTCAGAAGACAGTTCTTTATCCTCCCGTGTCGCGTCTGCCAAATAAATTGTCATTTCGAACGAAGTGAGAGATCTTGAACTCCCTCCAAATACTGCGCTATGCCTCTTTAGAACGGAATGGTAAGGCTGAAAACCCCGGCTTCCATTTTCGCCTGGAACGGGAGCCCCCCCTTTTCGAATACCTTCATCATTGTTCTGTTTGAAGCCAGGACATCTGCGGTTAACCCCTTCAAACCCGCTTCTCTGCCCAGCCTGACAAGCATCTTATAGAGGAAGGTGGCGATTCCGTAGCCCTGATACTTTTCATCCACTACAAAGGCAACGTCGGCAAAAGGCCGATCCATATGCTTTGCATACCGTGCTTCCGCAATGATGTGTTCCTCCGGGGGCTCTCCGACCAGACCAACGATCGACACGATTTTATTGCAGTCGACATTTACATACTCCTGCATCTTTGCGTGCGGCATTGTCCTGACCGAGCTGAAGTACCGGGAATACACGGATTCATCTGAGAAACGGTAGAAGAGCCTCCGCATTCCCTCTTCGTCCGAGGGTTTGATCGCCCTGAACCGCACCTCCAGGTTTCCCTTGAAGGTCTCCCTGGCGCTGATTTCCGAAGGATAGGAATAGGCGCACTCGGCCAGGTAAATCTGGTCGCTGAAAAGAATCCTTTTCTCCTTGGCCTCTTCGATCAGTCCGGGCCTGTCCTCCGGATGGGATACGTCGATGAGTGCGAGGGCCCTTTCCCGCACGGTTCGGCCTTTGAGATTGGCCACCCCATATTCGGTGACGATCATATCCGCAGACTGGCTGAGCCCGAACTGGTTTGGGAAATCTTCTATCGAAACACGGATGTTCCCCGCCCCTTGCCTGTTGCGGCTTGGAAGGGCAAAAATCCGGATACCCCCATCCGAGAGCTCGGCGCCGTTGAAGAAATCCATGATCTCACCGGGCTCCGCAGATACGTTTCCCTTGCCCATATGCAGGGCAATTCTTCCGGACAGGTCCACCTTCCTCGCGGGCATGACCGCCACATACCGCGAATTGCGGCCGATCTCCGCAGGATCGAAGACCTTGTCCACGCTTTGAAACTCCACCAGAGGGTTGCGGTCCAGCCACGCAAGGAGTTCCGGGGTCCCGATCGCGTAGGAGACGACCGACTTCCCTCTCCAGTTGGACTTGTATCGGTTAGTCACGGCGCCGCTCTTGATCAGGTCCATCATGGAGTCCGTCACTATGCCGGAGTGGATCCCGAGATTCCGTTTGCCGGCGAGGCATTTGCCCAGGGCCTCGTAGAGAGGCCCCACGGAAAAACCAATACAGCTTTTGTCCTCGATCACGGAGGCTACATTCACCGCAACTTTTTCATAGACGCTGTCCACCGGCCACCTTTTGAAGTAAATGGGGGGCTCAGTGGATTCTACCAGGAAATCAAAATCGGAGAAGTGAATGAAGGTATCCCCATAGGTGATCGGCACGTTTGGATTTATCTCTCCAACAACGAGGCTTGCCTTGGCCATGGCCCGCCTTGCCGCATCCACAGCCACGCCCAGACTGCAGTACCCGGAAGGGTTCGGGGGTGTCACCTGGACGAAGGCCGCATCGATGGGGACCAGTCCCGAGTCGATGAGCTCGGGTATTCGCGAGAATCGGCTGGGGATGAGATCGACCCGGCCTTCGGTAATCGCCTCGCCTGCGACCCAGCCTGAAAAAAAAGTCTTCAGTCTGTAATTCTGCTCCCTGGCACCCCTGGGCGATACCGCGTCACCGAAGCTGAACAACTGGATCAATGAGAGATCCTGCAGATTAGGTTCTTCGGAGCTTATGAGTCTCCTGACCAGGGTTCGCGGCTCGGCGACACCGGTGCTCAAAAAGATATTCATACCCGGCATTATCCTCTTCATGACCTTCTCAGGCGGGGCAAGTTTCTTCCGCCACTCCTTTTCCACTCCTTCATCCATGACGCACGCCCTCCTTTCGACACTGAAAGCCGGCTCAATCCACACTTATTCATACCACGAAAGCGCTCCTTTTCCATAGCAGCAGTAATTTATGAAGATCAGGCGGTTCCCGCCAGAAGGGCTCATTTCCTTGACACGACGGGCATGTCGGCCTACTCTTTAATGAAGCCCATTCATAACAGGCTTGTCTAATCGGCAATCAGGATACGCTTCAGCGTTATGAGCGGTTGCCGAAGAATGTTTCAGCGGGGGTTTCATGGTCAGAGAAAGTATGCTCACAACAGGTTGCCTGCTGTCGTGTATGGAGCTTGGCAAGGCCCTTACTTCCGAACTCCAGCCCGATCGTCTTTTTTCACGGATTCTTCAGAAGGTATCCGAACTTCTTCCTGCAGAGAATTGGTCTTTGCTCCTGCAGGACGAAAACACAGGCGAACTCCGATTCGAATTGAGCGTGAACCTGGATCTCTCTCTGGTCCGGGACTTGCGTTTAAAGCCGGGACAGGGGGTTGCCGGCATGGCGGCGGTCGAGCAAAGACCCATGGTAGTGCACGATGTCAGCAGTTGCGATTACTTTTACGATGAGGTGGACAAACGCACCGGTTGCGTTACCAGGTCCATCGCCTGCTCGCCTCTGGTTTTCGGGGGAAAAACATTGGGTGTCATCGAGGTGGTGAATCCGAGATATTCAGAGGACGATCCCCTGCCACTTCTTTCGATAATCGCGGATTATGCTGCCATTGCCGTGGAAAACATGCGGCGGTATCGGGAGATTCAGAATCTTGCCGTGCATGACGACCTGACCGGTCTGTACAATACCCGCTATCTCTACCGGGCTTTATCCGAGTTTCTCCGGAAAAGCGAATCCGGCGGAGAACCGTTCTCCCTCATCTTCCTCGACATTGACAACTTCAAGCAGGTGGTGGATACCTACGGCCACCTCAAGGGAAGCCAGACCCTGCAGGAAGTCGCAGAAACCATCCGGGGAGCCTTGCCTGAAGGGGCCTTCGGTGTGGCGTACGGCGGCGACGAATTCGTGGTTGTATTGAAGAATTTCGGAAAGGAAGCCGCACAAAAAAAGACAGAGGAGATCCGGTCCGCCTTGCACAAAACCGTCTACCTTTCAGAATACGGCCACCAGGTAAGGCTCACAGCCAGTTTTGGACTTGCCACCTATCCGGACGACGGCGCGGACGTGATCAAACTCCTCGGCGTTGCGGATCGCGCCATGTTCCACGTCAAGGCGGAGGGGAAAGACGGCATAAAATCCGCATAGGGCAAAGAAATCGGAGGTCAGAAGTCGGTAAAAGGAGAAACGCAAAGTTCACGAGGCACGCGTTTAGCAGTTTGAGATAATCGCGTGGCGAAAAATGTCCTGATCTGTGGAATCTGTGTCATCTGTGGATAGATCCCTTCGGTCTGCCTATGCTGCGTATCACCACTGCCATCAGCATCGATGAAAAAGAGATCAAAGAGAGCTTTGTCCGCGCCTCAGGCCCCGGCGGCCAGAACGTGAACAAGGTTTCCACAGCCGTTCAACTCCGGTTCGACGTGCTCCGCTCCCCTTCCCTGCCGGAAGATGCGAGGCAAAGACTTATCCGCATTGGAGGAAAGCGGGTTACCGACGATGGGGTCCTGGTGATCGATGCGAGACGTTTTAGAACCCAGGACCGAAACCGCCAGGACGCCAGGGATCGGCTTGTTGAGATTGTCCGAAAAGCCGCACGAATACCCAAACCGCGAAAAGCGACTCGGCCGACCGCCGCGTCCAGGCAGCGCCGGATCGAGGAAAAGAAGCAAAGGGGCAAGGTAAAGCGAATGCGGCGTGCGCCCGAGTAGCACGCAAAATCGCATAGTTAGAGAAATGTATGAATCCTGGATTCCGGCCTTCGTCGGAATTACGAGGGATAAGCGGTATTCTTTTGCGCTTTGCGCCATGCTAATCACGGGAAAGGACCGAATCTATGAAAGACAACGAGACGAATCCCGGCAAGATCATGCAGATCGCCGGGGCCTATTGGCAGTCCTTCGCATTGCACGCAGCGGTCAAACTCGACCTTTTCTCTATTCTTGCAGACGAGCGGCTTGGCGCCGCGGAAGTTGCCGCCAGAATCGGTGGGGATGTCCGGGCAACCGCTACTCTTCTCAATGCGCTTACCGCCATGAACCTTCTTGAGAAAACAAAAGACGCATTCTTCGGCACCGAGTTGAGCAATTCTTTTCTGTCCAGAAAATCCCCTTCGCACCTCGCGCACATCATCATGCACATGCACCATCTTGTGGATTCCTGGCGCCGGCTGGATGAAGCGGTTCTCACCGGCAAACCCACCCGGCCGAGGGCCTCTATTCGCGGAGAGCAGGAAAGAGAGGCCTTTCTCATGGGCATGTTCAATGTCGCTATGGGTCTTGCGCCACATGCCGTCAAGGAGATTGACCTCACCGGCCGCAAGTTCCTGTTGGACATGGGAGGAGGGCCGGGAACTTGGGCCATCCACTTCTGTCTCGCGAATCCCGATCTGCGGGCTACTGTCTTCGACTTGCCGGACACAAAGCCTTTTGCTGAAAGGACGATTGCGCGATTTGGCCTGAATGACCGCATCATCTTTTATGAAGGGGATTATTTAAAAGAGGAGGTCGAGGAGGGCTATGATGTCGTATGGCTTTCTCAGATCCTCCACGGCGAAGGACCCGACACATGCCGCAACATAATCAGAAAGGCTGTGTCCGCCCTGGTGCACGGGGGACTCATTCTGGTCCATGATTTCATCCTCGACAACGACATGGCCGGGCCCCTTCAGCCTGCCCTCTTCTCCTTGAATATGCTGACAGGGACCGAGCAAGGGCGTTCCTACTCGGAGCAGCAGATCATGGATATGATGAGGGAGGCGGGAGCGGAGGATCTCAGCCGCCTTCCTTTCCATCCTTCCGGAGAATCCGGAATAGTCACAGGGACAAAGCCATAGGATTAGAAGACCCTCAATTTCGCAAGATCCTCGATCATTTCGGATTCTCCTGGGTCGGTTACCGCAGGGTCAGGAAAGGGGTGAAAAAACGGTTAACCCGCCGTATGCAGGAGACCGGCCTCCAGACCATCGAGGATTACATCCGGGCCATCGACGAAAATCCGCAAGAACGACTTCGATTCGTATGTCTCATGGCTGTTTCCATCAGCCGCTTCTTTCGCGACCGGCAGCTCTGGCAGACACTGCAATCTCGGATTCTCCCCATATTAGCCGGCAAGAAGAGGCAGTCATTGAGGGTATGGTCCGCCGGCTGTGCTTCAGGGGAAGAGCCTTACACTTTCAGGATGATATGGGAGTGCAGGAAAGGCTCATTTGGAGATCTTCCCCGTCTCAGCATGCTTGCCACTGACTTATGTCCCGAATACCTGGAAAGAGCGAAAGAGGCGGTTTATCCCCCCAGCAGCGTGAGAGAGGTTCCTGAACAGCTCCGGTCCGCCCTTTTTGAAAAATCGGCAAAAGGAAAGTATTCTCTGAAATCGCGGATCACGCAAGAGATCGCATGGCGTGTTCATGATTTCTTGTCCGATCCGCCGGGAACCGCATTCGATCTGGTCTTCCTGAGAAACAACCTTCTTACATACTATGAGGATGAACTCAAACTGCCCGCTCTGAAAAAGGTGATCGATAGTGTGGCCCCGGAGGGGTTCCTGATCATCGGCACTCATGAGAGAGTGGTCTTCGAACCTGCGGATTTGAAGCACTGGGAGGGAAGCAAATACATTTTTCAGAAGCGGCCTTGAAACTGATGCCGTGACGGACACATCAACCCCTTCCATCCTGTTCCCCATATCCCCGCCTCATACAAATCCAACGTCGACAAAAATGGTGTTTTTGCATCGGCAATATACAGGCCTTTACCCATTATGGACCGCTGTCCATCGTCGGTAAGATGCGCTGCATATGACCTCGAAATAGCGCAAGGAAGGGAAATTTTCATGACGGATTATCATGAGCCTCTGGACGAGATCAAGACCCTGGACCGTGACATCGTGAAAGCCTTGACCTGCCTGAAAGAGAAAATCGAAGCGGTATACTTGACCCTTCGGTTGTCGTGAAGCTGACCAATGCGGAAGGAATAGGAATCCTTTTCAATTCGAGAACGGCTCCCACTAACAACGTTTTGTGAAGGAGGAGGAAGATGGATCCCCAACGTATTTCCCCTAAAGATGCCCGCGAAAGGGTGAAAGCCGGGAGTGCGCTCTTTGTCTGTGCGTACGAAGACGAGGGAAGATGCAAGTCCAATAACCTGGAAGGTTCAATGACATTCGGAGAGTTTAAACAAAAGCTTCCATCGCTTTCGCAAGACCAGGAGATCATTTTCTATTGCGCATGACCGAAGGAAGCCACTTCTGCCGGTCAGGCAGCAAAACTCACCGATTTGGGATACAAGAATGTCAAGGCGCTCGGCGGCGGCGTTGAAGGATGGAAAAAGGCGGGGCTCCCTCTGGCATGACACCAAGAGGAGACTGAGAGCGCGGCCTCAGGTCGAACCTATCCGGTTCCTCCGCTGGAGGCCTGCGAGTACCTCTTCAACACCCTGTTCCGATCTTCCTCCGGCAATGATCGGAGGCAGGCCTTCCATCCCGGACACCATCCGGTGTGCCATTTCCAAAGCCTTCCCAGGATGGAGCGGGGGTTCCTGTCATACTTTGCCCTGAAGTTGCATTTCTCGCATCGGTTCATCGACGTACCTCCGGATCAGGGGATTGTCTCCATCGAAGCGAATGCCGGCTCGTGTAGGGGCAGGAGAATATCGGCCATGCTTTTTACCCTCATCATGATGTCGTAAGCCTCGTATACATTCACAGGGGTACCGGGAGGGATTACCTCCATCTCCATCGCCCTTATTTGTTTTGGAGGATTGAAGTTTTCCAGGATTACGCAGAACCCGGTGATGGCCGCGTTGCCGGAGGGCGTGTCTATCAGAACGGTCAGACCTCCCTCCGTGTGGGCGGGAGTGTGCACTACTTGGATACCCGGCAGGATCTCTCCATCCTCGGTAATACGCTCGATCTGTCCGTTCTCCTCCACATCCAGAACGAATTCCTCGTTGTAGCGGATGTCGAGCGGATGCGGGTCATGGACCCGTTTGAGCTCCTTTTCGTGGACATAGAACCTGGCATTGGCGCACTTGGAATCGTTCTCGCAGTGGTCATTGTGGAGATGCGTATGAATGACCACGTCGATATCTTCCGGTTTCATTCCCCATTTGGCGAGCCCTTCTTCGAAGGTGTAAATGCGACCTCCGATGGAGCGTTCCCTATCCTCTGAGCGGATGGGCCCCATCTCTCCGGTATCGACCAGAATGTTGCGATCTCCCCCCTCCAGGTACCAGCAATAGATAGGAATCGTATAAGGAGTCCCGTAACCGTATTGATAGGTCATCATGCCTTTGTCGAAAACCTTGGATCCCATTGCCATTGGATGGATTCTGTATTGAGTCATGCGCGGCCTCTCCTGAGTCGATCTTCAAATAATAGGACATGGAGTTCCCAACCTCAAGGGAAAAGCCTTTCCGCCTCATGGAGTTCAGCGTTCAGTGATTAGACCCTTAGGTTGTAACTTCTCTGCAATTTGCGGAGAAGATTTGCCACAAAGGCACGAAGTCACAAAGAAGACCACAATATTGCTCTTGGTGTCTTGTGTCTTCGTGGCGGGATTTGGTTGCAGCCGTAAGGCTGCATTGGGAAAGACCGTGAAAAAGTATTGTTTTGTCATTTCGACCCGGCGAAGGCCGGAGGAGAAATCTTCTGAGCGTATCCACAAAACCGGATTTCTCCCCCTATTTCAAACTAGCACTCTGGACTTGAGATTGCGGAGATCTTCGCGTAAGACTGTGTTCGGGAATATTATCTATGATTTCAACAGAAGCACAGCCTTTCACTCCACGCGCCCTCACCCGCGAGTCTCTCAGTCGTGGCGCGCAGGCCTTGGCAGAAATTGATGCCGATCTCGCCCGCATTCTCAATCGACTGGGCGAGCCTCCCCTTTGGGGACGCCGACCCGGCTTTCCCGCCCTTGTGCAGATCATCCTGGAACAGCAGGTGTCGCTGGCCGCTGCGCGTACAATGTATAGAAGGCTCCACTCCCATATCGGCGGCATGACGGCAAAGGGTATTCACGAACTGAAGGTGGACGGGCTGAGGAAGCTCGGACTGACCAGGCAGAAGGCCGCCTACTGTCATGGGTTGGCCGCGTTGATCCTGAGTGGAGACCTCGATCTCGCCGCAGCCGCCCGAGGCCCAGACGATGCCGGCCGCCTGGCCCTTCTGGCCGTCCCGGGGCTTGGACCCTGGAGCGTTGACATCTATTACATTACGGCGCTGCGGCGTCCGGACGTATGGCCCCATGGCGACCTGGCGCTGGCGGCTGCGCTTTTCGAAGTGAAGCGGTTGCGTGCCCTTCCAACAAGAGACGAGCAGCAAGACTTGACGAGCGGCTGGGCCCCCTGGCGCTCGGTCGCGGCGCGGATTTTGTGGGCCCACTATCTGGCCGCCCGCGGCCGGTACGATTATCCCTCCCCTGCAGCCTTTTCTTGACACTCTCTTCCCTCTCATTGTAGATTGCCTTCGGAATAAGTCGTTGGCCGGTAATTTTCCCCCCTAACCCGATCTACCAAAAGAGCGACATGTTTCTTTTCCAGTGGAACCGTTCGAAAGCGGAGTCTCTCTCCACCCGAATCCTGTCTCAGCGATTGTTCACGAACCCATTGCATCTGGTATGTTTCCGCACATGCGGAGAAGACAAAACTATTGACGCCCCCTGATTACTGTTTCATGGGGCTCGGGCGTAGTCAGGTTCTTTTCTTACAACCGCATACCAAAGGAGGATGCCGTGAAAAGCAAGTTGTCTCCGGTCGTTTGGGTGTTCAGTGCAATCATCTTCATGTCAGTCGGTTTCACTCCGTCTCAGGCGCCTTGTGCCGAGAAGGGGAAACCCATCGTTATCGGGGCCCCTGTCCCAAGGGCGAGCGCCTACGGCCAGAACGGGGAGCGGGGCATGATCCTTGCCGCGGAGGAGATCAACGCCGCCGGCGGGATCAAAATGGGCGGGAAGATGCACCCCCTGCAACTCGAGATCATCGACACCCGTGACGAAGAACCGGGTGTTCCGACCAGCGAGGTTCTCCTCGCCATAGAAAAACTGATCCTCCAGAAGAAGGTCGATCTCGTCGCCGGGGGGCCGTGCATGTCGGAATGCGGCATGGCAGCCATCGACCTCTATGCCAAGTACAAGGCGATAGACATGGTGTCCATCGGCTGCTACACGCCCGGGTGGGATAAAAAAGTCGGGGACAACATCGAAAAGTATCGCTACTCCTTTCGGGAAAGCGGGAGTGTGAAATGGTACATCAAAGAGGCCATAGACCTCCTCCACAAAATCAAGGCCGAGCACGGTTTTGACAAGATGTTCATCTCGATCGACGACAGCGCCATGTGTCGTGGTGCGGCAAAGATCGTAGAAGATCTCGCCGTCAAAGACGGGTGGACGATCGTGGGACAGGATAAGCATCCCATCGGCGCCACCGACTACTCGGCTGCCCTTTCGGATTGCAAGAAATCCGGGGCCCAGGTCCTCTTCATCTGGGCTTATGCACCGGAGACCTCCATCCTCATGAAACAGTGGGCCGACATGGAGGTCCCCGCCCTCCCCATCGGCTTCATCGGCGCGGCCGAAGACCCCGGCTTCTGGAAGGCCACGAACGGCAAAGGGGCCTACACGGTGGTCACCCTCTCCGAAACAGGGAACGTACCCACCAAGGCAACCCCATTGGCCAATGTCTTCTACGAGAACTTCAAAAAACGGTGGGGGGTACCGCCTCGGAGCACCGGCTGCGTGAGCGCCTATGAAGCACTGTTCGTATTGAAGGATGCGATAGAGCGGGCAGGGTCGCTTGACAAAGACGCTTTGATCGCCGCCATCGAGAAGACCAATCTCCCCGTGGTTCGGGGGACCCTGCGTTTCGACAAGAACCACCAGGTGGTCTACGGGTACGATCCCAAGGAGAGCGTCCTCGGATGCTGGGTCCAGTGGCAGGACGGCGAACGGGTGCAAGTGTTCCCGGAGGTTGCAGCAACCGGTAAAATCAAGATGCCGCCATGGCTCAAGAAGTAGGAGTAAGCAGTAAGCGGCCGGACCCCAGTCACTGATCCGCGAACGCGCCCCGCAGCGCCGGCAACGGCCGGTGCGGATCAGTCCTGTTGACATCTTTCCAACTTCGTGATCTTCGTGCCCTTCGTGGTGAGATCCCCTGCTTTGTGTTCACCACGAGGGACATGAAATAACTGGGGGCCTGGGCACATGGAAATCCTCATTTACGGCACCGTAAACAGCATTGTCTTCGCGCTCATCGCCGTGGGCTTCACCCTGGTTTACGGCGTAAGCCGTGTTCCCAACTTCGCCCACGGGTCCATCTATGTGCTGGTCGGATTTTTCACGTGGTCTCTCGTAAACGATCTGAAGTTGAACTACGCACTCGCGATATTCATCTCCATTGCAATATCGGCGGTCGTCGGCCTCCTGATCTACCGGGTGGTGCTGATCCGGCTTAGGGGCATGGCCACTTCCGAGATCATCGCCTCCTTTGCCGTGAGCCTGATCATCCTGGAAGGACTCCGCATGCAGGGCATCGCCGGATTCAAAGGGTTCATCGGTCCCTTCTACGCTCTGCCCCCCTTTGTGGAAGGGAAGATCCAGATTGGCGATGTTTTTGTGGATTATCAGCGTCTGATCATCGTCGGAACCGGGGTTTCCGTTGTCCTGCTCCTCTGGCTTTTCACTCATTACACAAAAACCGGGCTCTCCCTCAGGGCCATTGCGCAGGATGAGCGGGCCGCCATGATGCTCGGCGTTCACTCGGACCGCACGGCCATGATCTCGCTCGCCATCGGTTCCGCCCTCGCGGGATTGGCGGCGGTCACCATCCTCCCCCTGGGCAATATCGCAGCCGAAGCGGGATACAGGGTTCTCATCTATGCCCTGGCAGTCTGCATCATCGGCGGGCTGGGGAGTTGGGGAGGGGCGATCCTGGCATCTTTCGTCATCGGCTTTGCCATGAAGATCAGTACCGCACTCTTCGGGGCACTGTGGGAATCGGTCGTGCTGGTTGGGACGATCATTCTGATACTCCTGCTCAGGCCGTCCGGCCTGCTCGGTAAGCAGAAGGAGATCGAAGAAAGGGTGTGACGGCTTGGCTTTGAAGGACAGAAGAAAAAAAAGGCTGGACCGGAGCATCAAGGTCCGGACCGGCGGGCTCTACGCCCTCTCTTCCTGGAGCGAGATGGGGTATCTCATCGCCCCGAGACTGGGGTTGATTCTGATCCTCGCCGCCCTTCCCCTGGTCCTGGATATGTACTGGCAGAGGGTGCTTTGCTCGGCCGGGATTTTCGCCCTTCTTGCGCTCGGATTCGATTTTCTCGCCGAATACGCTGGGCTCGTCTGTCTCGGAGGGGCGCTCTTTATCGGCGTGGGCGGATATATATCCGGTCTTCTCAACTCCACTTTCGGCTGGCCCGCTCTGGTGACGATCCCGCTCGCAACCTTTTTTGGGGCCGCGGTCTGCACGGTGATCCTTCTGCCGTGTCTCAGGCTGCGGGGGATCTATTTCGCAATCGTCAGCTTCATGTTCCCTCTCTTTGCGGTCTTCATCATCATCGCACTCGGCGTTTTCGGAAGCACGGAAGGAATCACCGGGCTCGACTCCTTCCCGAACATCTGGGTGGAGGTCTACCTGATTATCGGGGTGGTGGTCGTCGCACTCTTTGCCATGCGGAGGCTGGTGAGCGAGGACATCGGGGTGATCCTCAGGGGGATCAAGGATAATGACCAGGCTGTTCGCGCCTCCGGGATCAATGTCACTGCCTACAAGACGCGGGCCGTCTTCATCGCCGCGCTGATCGGCTGCTTCGGCGGGGCTTACCTGAGCCACCTCTACGGATGGCTGGGACTCTCCCTCTTTGCCATGGATTTTTCAATCCTGCCCATAGCCGCTACCGTCATGGGGGGGATGGGATCCCTGGTCGGACCGGTGCTCGGGGCCTTCATTCTCACGCCGATGTCAGAGGCGCTCAGGGGTTTCGGACAGCTCCGGGTGGTCCTCTATTGCCTGATCCTCATCGGTTTCATGCTCTACAAACCCGAGGGACTGATGAACTATCTCCAAAGAAAGTACGAACAGTACGAGCACTGGGAAGAGGTATAGCCATGTCAGGGGAGTGCATCCTCGAAGTGCGAAAGCTCTCCAAGGCCTTTGGCGGGGTCCAGGCCATCCGGAACGTCCATTTTTCGCTCATGGAGGGGGAGATCCTGGGCGTGATCGGCCCCAACGGGTCGGGCAAAACCACCTTGGTCAACCTGATCAGCGGTTTCGTGCGGCCCGACACAGGCCAGGTTTTTTTTAAAGGAAAAGAGATCACCGGACTTCCTCCTCACAAGATCGCAAATCTCGGGCTCACGAGGACCTTCCAGGTCATGCGCCCTTATCACACCCTTTCCGCGTTCAAGAACCTCATCGTCCCCCTGAACTCCCCACGGGTGAGACAATCCCGGGGAGGCAAACTGGGAGACACGGACGCAGTGGCGATCGACATCCTCGATGAAGTCGGGTTCGAACGCGACGCCCGGGTCCCCTTCAAGACGGCGGGTTCCCTTCCTCTGGGCTACCTCAAACGGCTGGAACTGGCCCGGTGTATCGCCCTGAAGCCGGAGGTGATCATCTGCGATGAGGTCTTCTCCGGGCTCAGCATGTCGGAAATCACCTCGATGATCCCGCTCCTCGAGAGATTGCGGATGGACGGCATCACCATGATCATGATCGAACACCGTTTGAGGGAACTCTTCCGATTGGCCGACAAGGTGATCGTGATGAACTTCGGGGAGAAGATCGCGGAGGGAATCCCCCACGAGGTCATGGAAAACGAGATGGTGAAAAAGGCCTATTGGGGCACGGAGAAGAAAACCTCATGAACGCGCTCGAAATCAAAGACCTCATGGTCTTCTACGAGAATGCCATCGCCTTGAACAATGTTGGCCTCCGATGCACGAGAGGGGTGATCACCGGGGTTTTCGGGGCCAACAGCGCAGGGAAATCCACCCTCATGTACACCATCTCCGGCATCATCCTGGATATCCAGAAAAAGGAAAAGATGAAAGGCGGGGAGCGGGTCAGTGTCTTCGGGTCCATCCTTTACGAAGGGACGGAGATCATAGGCTGGGAGGCCAGTCAAAGGGCCAGAAAGGGGATCATCCTCTGTCCTGAGAGGCGGAGAATCTTCCAGGAGAGCTCGGTGCTCGAGAATCTCCGGATCGGCGCCATTCTGGCCACAAGGAGCCAGGCCAGGAAAACCCTTGAATACGTCTATGCTCTGTTCCCTCAACTCAAGAGACTCAAGAACAAGGAGGGGGGGTTCCTGAGCGGCGGTGAACAACAGATGCTTGCGATAGGAAGGGCGCTCATGGCCCAGCCCAGGATTCTTCTCCTTGACGAACCGCTCCTCGGACTGAGCCCTCTGATGGAGGAGATGCTCGTCAAGGCCGTCCGGGAAATCAACCGGGAGACCGGAGTCACCATCCTGATTTCAGAGCAGTATGCAAGACCGATCCTCCCGATTGTCGACTACGGGTATGTGCTTGAAAACGGGGGGGCGGTGCTGGAGGGGAACTCCGAGGAGCTTATGGATAACCCCGACGTCAAATCCGCCTACTTCGGGTTGTAGGCAAATGCGTCTCTACGCAGGGAAGCAAGAAAGTTGAACCGCGAAGGCGCGAAGGACGCGATGAAGGACATGAAAGACTTGTTTTTTCATCTGCCGGGGTACTTCCCCGGCAGATGAAAAAACAAGTATCTTCCTTGGCGTACTTGGCGTCTTGGCGGTTAGAAATTGGATTTCTCGCGCCTTCGCGGTTCACCTTTCTTGCTTTTAAGGAGCATCAGGAATGCATAGCGCCGGAGAGCTCGTCATTGCCGGCTTTCACAGGGCATGCGAAAAGCATCCCGAAAAGACGGCTCTCATCTATCTGGGGGAGAAGTTCTCCTACAAAAAGATCCGGACCCTGGTCGACATCTTTGCCACGGCCCTTCATGATCTTGGGGTGAAGAGCGGAGACAAGGTCATGCTCTATCTCCCCAACTGTCCCCAGTTTCTCATCGGGTATTTCGGCGCTCAACAGGCGGGGGCCGTTCCCGTGCCTGTCTCCCCGATCTACACACCGCACGAGATCCGCTACCTCATCAACGATAGCGGCGCCGAGACGGTCCTTTGCCTCGACACCAATTTCCGTTACATCAGGGAGGTCTTTCCCGACACCTGCCTCAAAAGGGCGGTGATCACGACCTACGTCGACATGCTCCCTGCCTATAAGCGGCTCTTCGGATTTCTCTTCGACAAGGTCCCCAGCGGGCTTTTCGAGAAAGGACCGAACATTTACCCTTTCAGGAGGCTTCTCCGGAAGTACCCGCCCGCCCCTCCACGGCTGGAAATCGACCCTTATAAACACCTCAGCTACATTCTCTACACAGGCGGCACCACCGGGTTTCCCAAGGGCTGCATCGCCACCCATGCGGGGATGGTCTCCTTTGTGAACGAGATCCGTGCCCTTGGTAAGGGACACATCGGAGAGGGGGATGAGGTATTTCTGATGGTCAATCCCCTCTTCCACCAGCTCGCGCAGGGAATCATCCTGGGGATGGTCCTCACCAAGGGCAACACGGCGGTTCTCATGCCCATTCCGCAGGTCGACTCTGTCCTGCATGCGATCGAACGTCACAAAGGGACACTGTTTCTCGGCGCCCCCACCCTCTACCGCATGATCCTCGAGAACGACCGACTCGCCTCCTACGATCTCGGGACCCTGAAGTACTGCTGGAGCGGCGGGGATGTGCTGCCTCTCGAGGTCTTCAATCGCTGGAAGAGCCGCTTCCATGTCCCCATTTACCAGGCCTATGGCGCGACCGAGGTGGGATTTGCGGCCATGAGCCCACTGGATCGACCACCCATGCCGGGGAGCGTTGGCGCCCCTTTGCCCTCCCGCGAGGTCCGCATAGTCGATCCCGAGACCCTGAAGGAGGTTCCTCCTGGCGCCGCCGGGGAACTCCTGGTGACCTCCGATTTCATATCCAAGGGCTACTGGAACCGGCCGGAAGAAACAGCCGCCTCGTACGTGGAGATGGACGGCAAGATCTGGTACCGGATGAACGACTTCGTTCGGATGGAGAACGGCGAGCTTTTCTACCTGGACCGCAGCGCCGACGTCATCAAGTGCAAAGGATACCGGGTCTCCTGCTCTGAGATAGAAGCGGTCCTCCAGGACCACCCTGCGGTGGTCGGGGCATGCGTGATCGGTGTTCCGGACCCCAAGGTAGGAGAGCGCATCAAGGCCATCGTGGTGCTCAAGGAGGACGTCCGCGGGGTCAGCGGATCGGAACTCACCCGGTTCTGCAAGGAGAGGCTGGCCGAGTACAAGATCCCGCAGTACATCGAGTTCAGGGACATGCTTCCGAAATCGAAAGTGGGGAAACTCCTCAGGCGCGAAATCAGGGATGAGGAACGGAGAAGGATAGGCAAGGAGAAGAAGGCCATACGGGTTTAAAGAGGTTTGTTTGGTTTGTTTAGTTTGTTTGGTTTGTTCAGTATCTGTGAAATCTGTGAAATCTGTGGATAGAAGCGGTTCCTCTGGTTCCTTGAGTTTCTTTGTTTCCCAACCAAATAGACCAGACAAACCAAACAAACCGGACAAACTTCTTTTCTCTTAATTCATTTTCCGGAAAAAACGGGTTCCCTCTTTTCAAGAAAGGCCTTTGCCGCCTCCAGGTGATCCTCGGTTTCCGTCAGAAGGGCCAGTTGTGAGGAAATGTAATCCAGGTGTAAGCGCAGGTCCCCGGTCCTGGCCCGTCTGACAGCGCGCTTCATCATACGAACGGCCAGGGGCGGTTTCCCGGCGATTTTTTCGGCTAACCGGAGCGTCTCCTCCATGAGTCGCTCATGTTCGACCACATGATTAACGATCCCCAGCCTCAAGGCCTCTTCGGGGTGAATGGGATCGCCCGTCAAAAGAAGCTCGATTGCCTTTGACGGTCCCACCAACCGCGGCAGGAAATACGCCCCCCCATCTCCAGGAACAAGGCCCAGGTGAATGTAGGATTCGGCCATCACGGCCCGGTCGGAACACACCCTTATGTCGCACATGAGGGCCATATCCATGCCGGCGCCCATGGCGGCCCCGTTGATGGCGGCGATGACCGGTTTGTCCAGATTCTCCAGATTCAAGGCAATGCGGTGGACGCCTTCCCAGAGAAAGTTTTTTATCTCCCAGGAGCGGAGCTTTCCCTCGGCCATTTCCCGGATGTCCCCCCCCGAGCAAAAGGTGTCTCCATTTCCAGTCAGGACAATGACACGCACCTCCTTGTCGTCCCGGGCCTTCTCCAGGAATCCGTTCCAGAGCCCGATCATTTCCTTTGAGAAGACATTCCTCGCCTCCGGCCTGTTCAGGGTAATTACAGCCACATTGTCTTTGATCTCATACAGCACATGGGGTTCGTTCATTGTCGTGCATCCTTATTTCTGTTTTCCTTCAGCAGAGAGTCTAGGTTAAAACGCGTTCCAGATCAAGGTGCTCATTGAATGTGCCGCATGAGCTTCGGTGCGGCTGAGAATGAAGGGTGAAAGGGGCTTTTGAAATCCGAATATCGAAACTCGAAATACGGAAACAAATTCAAAACCCAAATGTTCCAATGTTCAAAACGGCAAAAAGGTTCAAAGGTTCAGAGCACCGGACTCGACCGGGTGTTCCCCCCGTTCAGAGTTCCACAGTATTTATGGTTTCGCTCCTCTGGTCTCTGCGTGAGAACAGAGTCTCTGGTTTGTCCGTTTTGAGCATTTCAATTTTGATCATTTGATATTGTTTCGGATTTCGTGCTTCGGATTTCGAATTTAGAATTCGTATTTTGTACTGCGTATGAACTCCCTTCCAGGGGGTCACCTGAGGCCACCCGCTGCGGGTGGAGACTCACTGGGAAGCTAAGCTTTCCCTTGACACAGTTATACGGGAAACACCTTATTGCCTATTCATTTCCAGGGGTCTAGAAGCGGTTAAGAGTATCTGTGTCAAAGGAGGATGAAGATGGAACCCAAACGCATTGCACCTAAAGACGCTTTTCAAAGGGTTAAATCCGGCAGTGCGCTCTTTGTCTGTGCGTACGAGGATGAAGCCAGGTGTAAGTCCAATAACCTGGAAGGCGCGATCAAATTGGGGGATTTCAAACGGAAGCTTCCAGCGCTTTCCAAGAATCAGGAGATCATCTTCTACTGCGCGTGACCCCAGGAAGCCACTTCTGCCGGTCAGGCAGAAAAACTCAGAGACCTGGGATACCAGAACGTCACGGTACTGGGAGGCGGCGTCGAAGCCTGGAAAAAACAAGTGGGATTCCTCTGGTATCATTGAGGCCCGAACAAGGAAGGGGGGACGACCGCCTCTCATTTCACTTTGCTTCCAGGTTTTACCGGTGAATCAGGCATCAGGAGGCGAGAGCCGTTCTTTTCTTCCGCAGCGAGGATCATGCCCTGCGACTCCACTCCCATCAACGTGGCGGGCTGGAGATTGGCAAGGATCACCACCTGTTTCCCGATGAGGGTTTCAGGTGGGTAGGTCTGGGCAACTCCGGCAACGACCGTTCGCTCGTCTCCGATGTCCACGAAGAGCTTCAGGAGTTTCTTCGCCCCTTTGATGGGTTCCGCCCTTGTGACCGTTCCGATACGGATGTCCAGCTTCTTGAAATCCTCGATGGAAACGGTCTGCTCACCGCTTGCCGCGGAGACTGCCGGCTTCGGACTTTTCTTCTCGGCCGGTTTCTCCGCCGCCTCCTTTTCGATGCGGGGAAAAAGGTGCGGGGCCTGTCCAGCCGTTCTGACCGGCCGCTCCACTCCCCATTTCCGGATGTCTTCCAGCTTGAGATCTTCTCCCGTTTTTCCGAGACCAAGATACGTCTGGATCTTCCGGGAAGTCTCGGGCATGAACGGCCACAGAAGCACGGAGATTACCTTGAGGGACTCCATCACATAATTCAGTACGGTGGAGAGACGATCCTTGTCCGTCTTTGCGAGGACCCACGGCTCCTGGGTGACGATATACCGGTTCATCATCCCCATCACTTCCCAGATTGCCATGAGGCTCTTGTGAAAGCCCAGTTCCTCCATGAACCCTGTGTACTTGTCCTGGAGAGCCGTGACCTCCTTCCTGAGCTGGAGATCAGGCTCCTTTTCAATCCCGGGGTTCGGAAGCTCCCCCTGGAAGTACTTCTGCACCATGGCAAGGCTTCTTGCCAGCAGGTTTCCCAGGTCATTGGCCAGATCCGAGTTGATCCTGGAAACCAGCGCTTCCTCGCTAAACTCCGAATCAAGGCCGAATACCATTTCGCGCATGAGAAAATACCTGAATGCATCCAGGCCGTAGATTTCGACGAGATCCAGAGGCTTCACCACATTGCCCAGGCTCTTAGACATCTTTCCTTCGCTGCCGCCCCAGTACCCGTGTACATTCAGATGCTGATAGGGCTCGATGCCGGCGGATTTCAGCATGCAGGGCCAGTAGATCCCATGGGGCTTGAGGATGTCCTTGGCAATGACATGCTGGACCGCGGGCCACAATTCCCTGTAAAGCGGCCCGTCGGGGAAACCGAGAGCCGAGATGTAGTTGATCAACGCATCGAACCACACATAGGTGACGTAGTTTTCATCGAAGGGAAGCGTGATCCCCCAGGTCAACCTTGTTTTGGGGCGGGAGATGCAGAGATCCTCCAGGGGTTCCTTCAGGAAGGAGAGGACCTCGTTTCTATATCTCTCCGGCCGGATGAAATCCGAATGCTTGTGAATATGATCGATGAGCCAATCCTGATACTTGCTCATGCGGAAGAAGTAATTGGACTCCCGGATGATCTCGGGTTTTTTCCGGTGATCCGGGCAAAGACCTTCAACCAGCTCACGTTCCGTGTAGAAACGCTCGCACCCGTAACAGTAAAGACCCTCGTACTCGCTGAAATAGATATCGCCTGAGTTCTTGACCATGCTGAGGACAAGCTTGACCACGCTGCGGTGGCGCGTCTCGGTGGTCCGGATGAAATCGTCGTTCGAGATATTCAGCCTGGGCCACAGCTCCCTGAAAAGGGAGCTGTTCTGATCAACGAGCTCCTTCACGGGTCTTCCCGCGGCTTCGGCACACTTCACCATCTTATCCCCGTGCTCGTCCGTTCCGGTCAGAAAATAGGTGCGCCGGGAACAAAGCCGGTGATATCTGGCCATGACATCCGCAGCAATGGTCGTGTAGGCATGCCCCAGATGGGGTTCGGCATTCACATAATAGATCGGGGTGGTCACATAGAATGTTCCGCTCAATGGTTTCCTGGCTACTCCTTCTCTTTGCAGGAATTCATGCACTCTCCATCGCATTTTTTCGGTTGATCGCTTGCCTTGCCGGGAGCAGGCTGCCCGGCGGCAGGGTTCCTGATGACATCATCATAGGAAACCTCCTGCTCCTCACCGGAATCCAGCAGGACCGTCATCACACGCTTCAACACGTTCTGCCGGAGGACCTTGCCCTCTCCCTGGGTGGTCTTCACCCTCTTTCCCACCTTGGGTATGCCCTTCCTTGCGCTTTCGTAGTACTGGTATTCGTAGCTGAGGCAGCACATGAGCCTCCCGCACATACCCGAGATCTTGGAGGGATTGAGCGACAGGTTCTGTTCCTTTGCCATTTTGATGGAAACCGGATCGAAGTTGCTCAAAAAGGTCGTGCAGCAGAGCTGGCGACCGCAGCCTCCCAACCCCCCCACCATTTTGGCCTGGTGCCGGACACCGATTTGCCTCATCTCGATTCTCGTCCGGAATCTCTGGACAAGATCCTTCACCAGTTCCCGGAAATCGATCCTGCCTTCGGCCGTGAAATAGACCATCACCTTCCCGCCTTCAAAGAGCCTGTCCACTGAAACGAGATTCATGGGAAGTCCTCTTTCCTGGATCCTCCCATAGCAGAACTCATAGATTTCCTTTTCCAGTCTTCGATTCTGCTCGTAACTCCGCAGATCATTCTCGTCTGCCGGACGCTGCACCTTTGGAAGGGGTTTGTCGGACCACTCCTCGCCCCTCTCTCTTGGCTCTGAACAGACAGTTCCCAAAGACGGTCCAAGCTCCGTTTCCACGAGCACCTTGTCTCCCTTTGAAATGGCGAGATCCCCGGCATCGAAGACGCCCACCTTTCCGTATTTGGGAAACTGGATGTCCACAAGCTTGCTCATGCGCCAACCGCCTGGGCACGATCGGCCGTCCCGAGCCTCTTCAGGGCAAGAAGAAGATTTTCCAGCATGAGTTCCATATTCCTAAAGCCGGCCATGTCCTTTTCAGCCTGGTCCAACAATCTGAGTGCTTCCATAAGCGAATCTATTGTATAGGCATTCCAGCCGCTTTTCAACTGAGCCAGACGATCCCCATGAATGAGCAGCCGCTCCGGCCCGCCCGTCTTCAGCAGCAGCAGGTCCCTCAGCCAAGTCTTCCACAGGCTGAAGAGCAGCTCGATCCCCGCCTGTTCCGCCCTTCCCTTTCCTTTCAGCTCCAGGGCCAGATCCAGCACCTCCCCTTCCGATAAACTCGAAAGGTCCATCAGGCGGGAGAAGCACTCGCCCCTTTTGCTTTCATACTCTTCCTCGAGCATCTGAACGGCCCTTGCGATGCTCCCTTCCGAGAGCTTGGCAAGCAGTAACCCCTTCTGCGGATCGACACCCTTTTTCTCCGCCAGCCATGACGCAATCAGGGGGACGGGAATAGGCTGAAAACGCACCTTCTGGCATCTGGAGACGATGGTAGGCATGAGTTGGGACAAATCCGATGCCTGAAGGACAAGAACATTGCCGGGAGGAGGCTCCTCCAGGGTCTTCAGAAAGGCATTCGCCGCCTCAAGGGTCATCTTGTCGGCTTCACGAACCACTGTGACCCGGTATTTCCCGAACTGGGGCTTGAAGGCGAGAACGCCCTCGAGTTCCCTGATCTTTTCAATCTTTATCACCTGGTTTTCCGGTTCCAGGAAGACCAGATCGTGGAAACTCCTGTCCTCGATTCCCCGGCAGGGCTTGCACCGGCCGCATGCCTCACCCTCCCTCGGCTCCAGACAGTTAAGGGCCTGCGCCATAGCTATAGCAGTGCTGGTTTTCCCTACCCCCGGCATGCCGAGAAACAGGTAACCATGGGGAATCCGCTGCCTGGAGAGGACGCCTTTCAGAAACCGAACGGCCTTTTCCTGGCCGAGAATCCGGGAGAATGAGACGGAATCAATTGTCATTTGTCAGTGGTCATTTGCCATTTGTGGTGATCATTTCACAACTGAAAACGCTTTTTCTTGGACTTCTTCGACCCTGAACCTTGATGCCCCCGTAAAAAGTCTCTCATTTTGTCATTTCGAGGTCTCTCATTTTGTCATTTCGAGCGAAGCGAGAAATCTGGGACCCTGGAACCCTTCTACATCATAAGATTTCTCCCGCAGTTTATCCCGCGCTCGTTGCGGGAGTCGAAATGACAGGTGCGCTCTATCGAACTTTTTACGAGATTGTCAACCTTGAAAGCCGAACCCCTGAAAACTTTTTCAGCGTCTTCGTCTTGCACCGCCGGTCTTGAACCTGCTCAACAGCGGTTCTATATAACAGAAGATCGCCTCCTCCACCTCTTGTTCGCTTGCATCTGCATTAACGATCACGAACCTGTCTTTCTCCCTTTTTGCGAGATCGAGGTATGCCTTTCTCACCTTTCGGTGGAAGGAGAGATGCTCCCTTTCAAAACGGTCCTGGGTTCCGGCATTCGAGACGCTGTTTCTTCGAAGCGCCCTCTCGAGACCGATCTCCACCGGGAGATCGAGGAGAATAGTGAGATCCGGCTTCGCCCCTTGTGCCACCAGGTCGTTGATCACTCGAATGAGCTGTGTATCCTGCCCTCTTGCCCGTCCCTGGTAGGCCTCCGTGGCATCCATGAACCTGTCGCACAAGACCCATTTTCCCTCCCGCAGTCCGGGTAAAATGATTTCCTGGACATGTTGCGCCCGATCCGCAGCATAAAGCAGCCATTCCGTTTTCGGTGCAATTGCTGTGTTTCGGGAATCGAGCAGTATCCTGCGGATGGTTTTCCCAATCAGAGTTCCTCCGGGCTCCCTGGTTGCCAATACGGGGATTCCATGGTTCCTCAGCCGTCCGGAAAGCAGCTTGACCTGTGTGGTTTTCCCGCACCCTTCGATACCCTCAAAGGTGATGAACATCCCTTTCCTTTTCCCGGCCATACTGTACTCCCCCCAGAGCGGAAGGAAGTATAAAGAATGCACTGGGATTTATCAAGGAATCCGGGAAATAAAATGAAACTTTCCTTGTGGTTATTTGTTGACAAAAACTTAAAAATGAATATTTCTAGCCAGACGTTTTAACCGGTACCGGAATCTCACCTGACATTCGACGAATCATGTTGCACCTGCACCCCTATGCCGGCAGAGGAGTCGGACAAATGCGAGGGAACACTAAAAAGGTCAGTACCACTAAGAAGGTCAGTACCATTAAAAAGGTCAGTACCATTAAAAAGGTCAGTACCGTTAAAAAGAAGCCAATGACAAAACCAGCGCACACAAAGCCTGCTAAGAAGGGCCAGGCACAAAAGCAGCCAGCCAAGCCTGCACCAAAGGCGAAACCTCATCCGAAGTCCAAGGCATCGCTCCGGACTGTCTTTCTGGAAAGCCTGCAGGTAAGAAGACAGGAGATCAAAGAGACCCTGGACCGGCTGAAGAACAGCCGGATGGAATACGGCGCTCAACACACTGCGGGCGACTTCATCGACGAGGTGGACGACGCCCAGCGCGAGATCTCCGCATACAGCCAGTACAGCCTCATCGAGCGCAAGGCCAGGGAACTGCGGAAGGTGGAGCAGTTGCTCCAGAGAGTCAACAAGGACGAGGAGTACGGCTTGTGCGAGGAATGCGGGAACCAGATACCTCCCGAGCGGCTCCTGATCATGCCTGAGGCGGGATTGTGCGTACCCTGCCAGCGAGAGTTCGAGAAACTGGATCAGAAGAGATCCATGGCTGTTCGGGGTTCATCCACGTTTGGTTCCCGTAAAGAAATGGATTGGGAAGGTGGAGGACCGGGCGAAGAAGATGAGAATATGCTGATCGAATATCACATCGGAAGTCTGCCCATGGCGGACATGGAGGAGACTGAAGTGGAAGGGCCTCCTGAGGAGAAGGAGGAGAAGTAAATGCTAGCCCTTGACGGAAGGAAAGAGCGATCGGTCCGTGTGGGGGATGAATCTTGCTGCACTGAAAAGATTCATGAACTCCTGGTTTACGTTCAGTTCGATATAGGTGATCGTGCTCCTGATCCTCTGAATTTCCTCGCGCGCCTTCCGTGACAGCAGCACTTTCATGGCGCCTGCCAATGAAGTATTCCCGAGCGGTTTGTACCTTTCCAGCGGAAGATCCGGCACCATACCGATTGCTATGGCGGATCGAGGATCGATATAGGATCCAAAGGTCCCCGAGATATAAAAACTCTTGAAATCCTCCATGGAGACGTTGATCAATCGGGTCACGGTGGTCAGAATGGTGTACATGGCCGCCTTCGATCGAAGCAGCCCGTCAATGTCGGTCTGCGAGAGAACAAGATCTTCCCCGGAGCCCGATGCGTCTGAAGGAACGATCAGGAGACTCTGCATCCCGTCGTCCGTCTCCCTGAGCCTCGCCCCGCATTTCTCAGGCACGAATCTGCCTCTCACGTCGATCATCCCGGCAAGGTAAAGCTGGGCAATGAGGTCGATCAGGCCTGACCCGCAGATGCCGACTGGGGGCTTGTTCTGTATGGTTCTGACCGCGATCTCGCCCGAAGCATGGATTCTCACACTGTCGATCACCCCGGGACCGGCCATCATGCCCATGTCGGCCACTCCCCCCTCCAGGGCAGGGCCTGCAGCACCCGCACAGGCCACGATCCAATCCTTTGTTCCGATTGCGATCTCCGCGTTGGTTCCCACGTCCACCAGGATTGACAGTTCTTCGTTCTCGGTCATTCCGGATGCGAGGATCCCCGCAATGAGATCGCCTCCAAAATAACTCCCCACGTTCGGAAAGGCGAGAATCCGCGCCTCCGGATGAAGCCTGATCCCCACATCCGCAACTCTCAGCATGGGCGGGGAATTCACTGCGGGGATATAAGGCTCTCGACAGATCCAGTATGGATCCAGACCCAGAAGAAGGTGGCTCATGGTGGTATTTCCAGCCACTACAATGCATGCGATCTCTTCCTTGGCAAAGGTATGCTTTCGAGCCAGGAGGCTGATCTCCTTGTTCAAGGTTGTGACGACGAGATCCTGAAGCCTGTTCAATCCCCCTTCCCGGCCGGCGTAGTGTATGCGGGTGAGGATGTCCAATCCGATTTCCGTCTGGGGATTGAGGAATGAGACCTCCTCCTTCACTTCCCCTGATTCCAGATCGACCAGCCTGACCACCACGGTCGAGGTCCCCAGATCCACTGCCAGTCCATAAAGGGTGTTTTTGCGCCCTGAGGGACCTGCATCCATGAGGCGCCATGATCCACTCTCCTCCTCGCAAAGCAGCACTTCCACACGATAGTTCGTCTCTCTGAGAATACGGGGTATCCTCCGAATGAGAGAAAGCCCGGCCGAGAGATCCCGGACCCCCAGCGCTTTCCTGATTCCTCGAAAGAGCCGGTCCATGTCCGCAGTGTTCTCCCCGAGGCGGGGCTGATCCATGGCGATTTCTAATCGACGGATCCATCGATCGCCGCCTGCTTGCATTTTTTCGTTTTCATTCCGGTTCATTGTTGCCTGAACTTTACCTCTGCCACGAAGACACAAAGGCACGAAGAAAGGTTTGGGGATCCGATTGCCTCAAGTGAAAATTTCGTAACACTTTATCTCTTTGAAAATGGCGCAGGGTTTGGGCATGGGGGTCTTTTTTCAAAAGCGCAAAACTAAAGTTTACAAAATTTCCGCGTCCCGTCAGAAGATGCTGCTCTCATCCCATTCGGGTTTTCTTTTTCCGAGAAAGGCTGTGAAGCCTTCAATAGCATTTACGCTGACCCCTTCGAGAGCCATCATCTCTATCGCATACTGGTAAGCCTGCCACTCGGTCATCTCCACCTGGGCATAGAACACTTTTTTTGCAGTGTAGATCGCGTACTTGCTGGTTTTGGCGATCTCTTTGGCCCACGCGTAGGTCATCTCATGGAGTTTCTCATCGGGGAAGATTCTATTGATAAGATTGAACCCGAGCGCCTCCTCTGCCGTGTAAAGGTTTGCGGTCATCAGCATCTCGAAGCATTTCTTCTGGGGAATAGCCCTGCTGACGGCGATCGTCGGGGTCGAGCAGTTGTACGAATAGACGAGGCCGGTCATGCCGAATTTCGACTTCTCTTTTCCGGCCGTGATCAGGTCGCATCCGGATGCCAGATGGAGTCCTCCGGCCATGCAGACGCCCTGCACTTCGGCAATAACGCAGAAGGGCACCGATCGCAGAGCGGTCATCATGTTGAAGGAGGTATGAAAAAGACGCCGGATATCGCTCGCCGGGCGATTCAGGATCTCAGACCTGTCATGACCTGCGCAGAAGACATCCCCGGCAGCACGAATGATGAGGACTTTCAGAGATTCGCGTTGTGCAGCATCGTGCAGGCAGGCGGTGATCTCTTCTTCAGCGGCGCGGCCGAGAGCATTTCGCTTCTCCGGCTGGTTCAAGGTCAGAACTCCGATATAGTCCGCTTTGTTTTCCTCGTAAAGAATGTATTTGTATGCCATGAATGCCTCCTGTAGAATCCAAGAATCTGATTTAAATCCTGTCCCATGGCCGCATTCGGTGTCAAGCACGAAGAGACGAAACAGGAGATAGAGCCATGAATCCGCAAAGTCGAGAGCGCATACGTCTGCAAACGGGATTCTATCCGGATTGGTTCTACAACCAATATGGCATCTCTTTTGGCAGGAAGTACTATACGGATCCCGAGACGAGGATCGAGACGAGAATGGCCATGGACAGAGCCCTCTATGAGAGATTCGGGGATGTCGGTCTCGGTGATCCTAACCCCGAGCCAAAACCCATGATCACCGGAGGAATGGTCACCCTCCCGGCAATATTCGGTTGCGAGATCGTTTTCGGTGAAGAGGCCCTCCCATGGGCCATGCCTTTGAACCTTTCAGATGAAAAGGTCATGCAGTTGCAGGTTCCGGATATTCTAAACACCTGGCCCATGACCGAGTGGATCAGGCAGATCGACTATCTGAAAGAAAAATACGGAAAGGTTACCGGCGACATCAATACCACAGGGATTCAAAATCTGGCCCTGAAGATCCGGGGCGATCAGCTCTATGTCGATTATTTCGAGAACCCGGACCTCTGCCACCATCTGCTCAGGATCTGCACGGAGTGTGTGAAACAGCTCTTCGAATTCAACTACAAGGCAACCGGAACGGGCGCGATGGATGTAACCCCCATGTGCGATCCCAGGCTCGCCTGTATTCCCAACTGCACCGAAGAGCAGATTTCAAACAAGCTTTACGAAGAATTTCTTCTGGCCTATGACAATCAAGTGGCTGACGTCTTCCAGTCGGCCGGTTTCGCGATCCATCACTGCGGATCCGTGGACGAGCTCCTCAAGGGCTATGCCAAAGTCCGTCATCTCAAGTTTATCGAGATAGGATTCGGCTCGGATGTAAAAAGATGCCGCGAGGTGTTGGGACCTGAAGTGGCCGTGAATGCGAGGATCAGCCCCGTGCTGATGAAAAACGGCACACGGGAAGAAGTCGCCGCGGAGGTGCGCAGGCTCATCGACGAGGGCGGGCCGTTGAACAACTTCTCCATAGACACCGTGGGACTCACAGCAGGAACACCCGATGAGAACGTGAAGATTGCGCGAAGGACTGCTGCAGAATACGGAACACTTTGAAAGGAACGAAGAATGGCGAATCTTGACTCTTTGAAACAGGCGGTGATCGACGGCAGGAGAAAGGACGCAGTGGCTCTCGCTCAACAGGCTGTTCAGGAAGGCGTCGATCCCGAGCGGTTGTTCAACCAGTACCTCATTCCTGCGATGAATGAGGTGGGTGACAAGTTCCAGAGAAAAGAGATCTTCGTTCCCGAGATGATGATTGCAGCCAGGTCCATGCAGGCCTGCATGGACCTTCTCAAACCGCTGATCAGAAAAGAGGCAACAGTCAGTCTGGGTACGGTGGTGATCGGAACCGTGTTCGGGGATCTTCACGATATCGGGAAAAACCTGGTGAAGCTCCTGCTGGAAAGCTCCGGCTTCATAGTGGTGGATCTCGGGGAAAATGTGCCGGCCTCCAAATTCGTCGGCGCGGCAAAGGCTCACAATGCGGCCATTATCGGGCTCTCTTCTCTCCTGACCACGGGGGATCCTCACGTGGAAGAGACCGTGAAAACGATCAAGGGCAGCGAACTGGCAGGAAAGGTGAAGGTTATCTGCGGAGGGGCCGGTGTCACAAGAAAATTTGTTGAAGAGAAGTGCGGGGCCGACGCCTATGCAGAGAACGCTGCCGAGGGGGTGAAGAAGATCAGAAAGCTTCTGGGATTAATTCCGACCGAGTAGTGCATGTCATTTCGAAGGAGCGAAGCGACTGAGAAATCTTTAATGCGAAAGAAGGATTTCTCCCTCCGGTCGAAATGACAAATATCCCTGTCCAAAGCTCAATCACTATCGATTCCGAAGCCGCCGGGCAACCAGCATCCCCTCCGCGAGGCGGGAAATAAAGGGGGGGGGTTGAAACGGGGAAACTGAAAAAAGCATCTCGCATTGTACCAGCCGGGAGGGGATGACCAGTTGCCCCGCGGCTTCGGGAATTACATCCCGAAGGCGCCTTATTTTCCGACGGCCGAGTTCACGGCCTTGATCAACTCCTCATAATCCGATGTCTCCATGATTTTTACCTGCTCCTCCAGACCGTCCACTACGACTGAACGGCTGTCGGTGTTTGTGAGAAGCAGGATTATGGATCCGCTCAAGCCTGCACCCTTTAAAATTCTGACCGCCCCCTTGGCCTTTTCGCCGTGTCTTCCCCCGCTGACGACAACGAGGTCCGGCACGTGATCCTCGAGCCAGTGTGCCGCATCTCCCGGGCGAGCGAAAGAGACCACCTGGTGCCCCTGACCGCGCAGGACTCTTCGGAGCAGCGAAAGCGAATCCTCCTCTTCATGAATCGCGAGGATCTGAGCCATAAGAAAATCAAATACATCTCTAGCAGGTTGCTGAAGAACCCCCATCCCCCGCGAGTTCGCAGGATCTGCGAACTTGCATCCGGCGTTTTGAGAGACAAGCTGCAGGCATTCTGAGTGCGTTGTCATTTTCGACCCCGGCGAAGCCCGGCAGAGAAATCCAGCGCGAAGCATTGTCCTCAAAGCGGTTAGGGTCTCTTCCTGGGTTAAGAGTCCTTCATTTTGCTCAGGTGACTTGCTCTGCAAGTCAGATCTCTCCCTAAATTAAAGGGCTTGCCGAAGAGTCGAAATGACAAGGGCCTGGGACAAGCCGGACCTGTGGTTCGATACCTCGCCCACGAGTCCGACTCGACCCTGTAAAGCAAGAGGCATGCCTTTCTTCAAGAAAATGAGTCAAGTCTTTGAGAGCAGGTCAGAAAAACGATTCTTGGACAGAGGGATCAGGCTGGACTTCTTCGTGAGTGCAATAAAAATTATGCACTTGCTTTTTCTTCTGGACGGAGATCCGACATCAGAGGGGCTGACATTGTCTCAGGAATGCTGGAATTTCGGAACGTCAATCTTCTGCGCTGTTCCGGCATCTGAAATGCTCTGACTTGATGCCGTACCTTCTCAGGATCTGCTGGAAGGCTTGCCTTTCGAGCCCGCATTTGCGGGCTGCATGAGTCACGTTGCCCTGGTGCTGGTTCAAAATGACCGAAAGATACTCCCTATTGAACCGTTCCAGGATCTGGGTCTTTGCATCTCTATAGGAAAGGTCCTTCAGGGTCTCCGCGCCCAGGCAATCTTTCCGGGCATCAGGTCCAAGCTCCGAGAGCGTGATGACCTGTCCCCTGCAAAGTATAATGGCTCTGCGAATCGTATTTTCCAGCTCCCGAATGTTTCCAGGCCACTCATTCCGGAGGAGCTCTTCCAAAACCCCGGGCGCCAGCTTGATCTCGTTTTTTCCATATTCCGCGGAATACCTCCTCAGAAAATGGCCTGCCAGAAGAGGAATGTCCTCCTGTCTCTCGCGCAGAGGAGGCAAATGAATGGCGATGACATTCAGCCTGTAGTAGAGATCCTCCCGAAAAGTTCCCTGTGCCATAAGCTCTTTGAGATTCCGGTTCGTGGAGGCAAGCACGCGCACATCCACCTTGATGCTTCTCGGGCTCCCCAGGGGCTTGATCTCTCTTTCCTGCAGCACCCTGAGAAGTTTCGTCTGCAGGTTGACCGGGAGGTCTCCGATCTCGTCCAGGAAAAGCGTGCCGCCGTTCGCCTCCTGAAACAGGCCGGTCTTATCCTGCCTGGCATCTGTGAAGGCGCCTTTCATATATCCAAAAAGCTCGGACTCCAAAACGTTCTCGGGCAGGGCCGGGCAGTTCACGGGGACAAACTTTGCATCCGATCTCTCCGAGCGCCTGTGAATGGCCTTGGCAACCAGTTCCTTGCCTGTACCCGATTCCCCTGTGATCAGAACCGTTGCATCGGTCTTGGCTACCATCCGAATGGTTTCGAAGACATGCTCCATGGCCGGAGAAGAGCCGATCATGTCCTGAAAGGCCCCGGTCTCCCGGATAAGCTTCTGGAGGTTTCGGTTTTCGTGAACCAGGACGTGGTATTCCATGGCCTTCCGGAGGGTGAGGAGGAGTCGCGTATCGTCGAGAGGCTTGGTGATGAAATCATAAGCACCTCTCTTGATAGCGTCCACGGCGACTTCGATCACGCCGTATGCGGTCATCATCACCACGGTGGGACCTTTCCCGTTTTGCCTCACGAGAGACAGGAGCTCCATTCCGTCCATCTCCGGCATCTTGAAATCCACCAGCATGAGATCGACGGCCGTGCTGCTCAGCACCTGCATGGCCTCCCGGGCAGAGAGTGACGTTCGGATGTCCCAGTCCACCTCGGTGGAAATCGATCTCCTGAGCAGGGACACCATGTCCGGCTCATCGTCCACGATGAGAAGCGTTCTCTTGTTATCCTCTTTCATTGTTTCATAGCCTCGACATTCTTTTTCCGGCTGTCGGCCTTGACGACCGGGAGCTCCACCGTGAATGTGGATCCATGGCCGGGCGTGCTTTCCACCCGGATCTCGCCGTCGTGGTCCTTCACGATTCCGTAGCTCACGGCCAGGCCGAGCCCGGTGCCCATGCCCGTGGGTTTTGTGGTGAAGAAGGGATCGAATATCTTGTGAATGATCTCCTGAGGGATCCCGCTGCCGGTATCCGTGAACCGGATGGAGATGAGTCCTCTTTGTCTGTCAAAGGATGTGGCGATGGTGATCGTCCCCGCTCCTTCGATGGACTGGCGTCCATTCATCAGGATGTTCATGAACACCTGCCTGATCTTGTCAGGGTCCGCATGGAGCTTGGGCAGCTCAGGGGCGAGACGGGTCTCGAGCCCGACCCTTTCCACCCTGAACTTGTTCGCCACCACCTCTACGACGTCGTGTATCAAATCATGGAGATCCACAAGGCTCTTGGTGGTGCTCGTGGCGCGGGAAAACTTAAGGAGATTCTCGACGATCTTCTTGCAGTTCAGGGCATGCTTTTCGATGATCTTCAGGTCCTCATTGAACTCTTTTTCTGGACCGGCCTCCTTCAGCACGAGTTTCGTGTACCCCAGCACCAGCCCCAGAGGGTTGTTGATCTCATGGGCAATGCCGGCTGAAAGCTGTCCCAGGGAGGCCAGCTTGTCGGCCTGGAGAAGCTGCAGCTCCATCTGTTTCCTGCCTGTAATGTCTTTCACCGTCCCTTCAACTTCAGCAGGCTTTTCTCCCTCCCCATACACCGCCGTTCCCGACAACAACACCGTGAGATTCCCGCCTGCCGATCTTCTCAGGTTCAGCTCCACGTCCTTTACATAGCCTTCTCTGATGATATCGAGGCGAACCCTGTCTGCTTCACCGGGATCCAGCCATTCAAAAAGATTCCGGCCGACAGCCCCTTCTCTCGTCTCGAGACCCAGCAGATCGACACCGGTAGGGTTGATGTCCCGGATCATGCCGCGGACATCACAGATGAAAAGCATGTCCTTGGAATTTTCAAAAACACGCCTGTACTTTTCCTCTGAGGCTGATAGATCGCGCGTCCTCTCCAGAATCATATTCTCCAGATCGAGATTCCACTTTGCTATCTTCTGGTTCGCGCGCTCGATGGATGCCTTGTCCTCCAGCATCCGGCGGTATGCACGATAGACCCTGCTGAAAAAGAGTGTGATGGACCCCACCAGGATAAAGGCAATGGTGTTCATGGAGCCGCTGATCGGCCGCATGGACCGCCATACGGATGTGAGATCCATTGCTTCGAGCAGATGCCTCATGATATGCCCCACGGAACGGGAAAGGGAGAAGATGAGCAGCCCGGCGCTGAACCAGACCAGGAAGGTCCAGATGATGTTCTGAGGCTCCTTTCTCTTGAGTGCCAGGGCGCTCCGGAATGACAAAATCGACAGCAGGATCATGGATGCGCCTCCCACGATATCCATGAGGTCGATCGGCAGCATTGGGAGGAGTCCTGTCTTCATGATCGCTCCTCATCGGCCTTCCTGAGACGATTCACCCCCAGCAGAAAAAAAACCATGGCGGGAACTGCGAATAGGTGATCCAGCTTCAGGAAATAGAAGAGGTAGGGGGCAACAGTCTTTTCCAGGACAAGTGCCCGGCCGGAGGATAAGCGGACAAAGGCATCTTCGGTAAGCCGGGACTCCATCATGTGGCCTGCCATGGCGCCCAGGTTCCAGAGGATGAATATGACGCAGCTGACCTGGATGTAGCGCCAGCCCCTCTTTTCGGCAAATCGCGTTTTTTGCAGCCAGAAAATGAATACCGCCATACTGATGATGAAGAAAATGTGCCCGATCTGGTGGCTGTAAAGCCCTTCCGGCTCGGCATGCACCTGAAGGGCAAAACCCTGTGTCGGAAGAATGAGTATCAGAAAGACCCATAGGAAAGCAGCGACGACTGGAGAGGAAAACACTTTTCTTTGGGTCGCAGGAAGGACTCTTCTGAACCTGTTCTTCATGATCGAGCACTCATTCAGGAACCGATGGGTTTCGCAACGCTCTCCCCATCCTACGTTTTTCGCATGGACATTGGCATTTTACCGGCTATTGGCGAACCTGAGAATCGACTCAAAGGAAACTCCTCCTTGGACCTCGGAACATCTGAACCCTGAACAACAAACTCTGAAACCGCTTTAGGCGTGCAAGCTTAATATTGCACTTGCACTTGGCGGGGGTGATTTCTGATTTATTCAAAAAATACGGCATGAAACATAAAACATGACGTATGTAAGTGCAAGACTTTTCTGGCACCTCTGCTGCGGGCGATACTCGGCCTCCGCCGGAAAACATCAGCAGGCCGGTCTATTTTCGCGAATCTCAACGGAGGATGAAGGAAGGCATGCGATTTGCTTAACTCTCTCCGTTGATGGTGAGACAAGACGGCTACCCCTCATATGGAAGGTGAATTATCCATACCGGCCCGATTCTCCGGTTGCCGGTTCGCATTGCAGGATCGCAACAAATGCAATGCACGATTGATTTTGCAAATACATCTTGTGTATGCTAAGGAAGTGCAGCCTATCCAAGACACTTTCTTGAATTCAACCAATCCAATCTGAGCAAATCGAAGGTGCAGGTCATGCACCCGGGGCCATCTTAAGTCTGAACAAATCAGGGATTGAAAATGCAGTGTTTGGTTGTCAATTCACACTAAGGGAGGTAGGTAAAATGGGGAAGGTAAAGTGGTTGGGGAAAGGGGCTGTCATTCTATTCATTCTGTCGCTGGCTTTGCTGACCACCGCCATGTTCACCGCGGTGGCCCAGGAAAAGCCGAAGGCTGAGCCGCCAAAGATCGAAGCGGCCAAACCTGCGCAGGGGGCGCTTGTGGGGAACAATCTTGGGCTCGGGGGCAAACTGGGACCCGCTATAGCCAAGACCCCTGCAGGCAAGGGGCCAGGGCAGATCGATGTGAGCGCACCCAGGGGAGCGTTCGGAATTCCCGGGGCGCCTGACATCAATTATCTGCTCGCGATCATCTGGGCCGTGTGGGTCGGGTGGATCTTTTCGACCGTTGGGGCATTCGGGGGCATCATGGCGGGTGTCGGCCATATCACAGTCTACGGTCTTGGGGACTATGCAAAGAGTTTCCGGACAACGAATCCGGCTTTGAACAAGACCCTGACCGACAGCATCCGGACATCCAACCAGTTCCTGGTCGGTCTTTCCGCTCTGATCAGCACGATCAACTATCTGAAGTCAAAACGGTTGGCGTGGCCCCTGGGCATCGCCCTGGCGCTCGGATCCATTGCAGGAGCGGTCTTCATTCCCATGCTGACCGGCGGTAAGATCAGTTTCAGACAATATCAGGGATGGTTCGGCGTTTTCGTTTTTGTGGTGGGCGCGGTCCTTCTCTATGAGCTTACCCCAAGTGGACAGAAGGGCAAAAAGGCTGCCAAGGCAGCGGCCCAGGCCTTCGAAAAGAGCGTGAAGGAGAAGAAGGACATCTCTACCCAGGGTGTTACCCTGAAGAAATTTGGAATCACGAAGAGCACCTTTACGTTCTTCGGCTCGGATTTCGACTTTAACCCGATCTGGGCATTTATAGGCGGCATCGTCATCGCAGCTATTTCATCCTTTCTCGGCGTGGGCGGCGGGTTTCTCTATGTCCCGTATCTGACCTCGATCGTTGGCGCGCCGATGTATGTGGTGGCGGGCACCTCGGCTTTTGCCGTGCTTATCAGCATGCTGACCAGCATCGCCGGTTACATTACCGTGGCAAAGGCCGGTATGGACTGGAGTCTCATCGGCATCGAACTGGTGGGCATCTTCGTCGGTTCCATGATCGGACCTCGGACCCAGAAATATATTCCGGATAAATGGCTGAAGATCATCTTCATCGTTCTCGCCGTGTATGTAGGACTCCGATATTTCAGCGCAGGATTCTTCGGCAAATCCTGGGTGCCATGATGTTTCTCCCAACGGCCCTCCCCTATACCGGGGGAGGGCCTGACGGAGTTCTACGGGAGCAGGCGCGCTATGGAATTTTTTGAAGCGGTGGATTTCATTTTGATTTACCTTTACCGGGTGACGGGCAACCCGCTTGCCGACTATTATCTGGGGACGTTTCTTCTCGCCTTTCTTTCGGTCCTGGTGGGTGAGTTCACCATTTCCATCGTCTTCAAGGTAAACAAACGCCATCTGGACAAGCTGAACGTCAAAGTGGAAAAAATGAAACGCTTGTCCGAAGAAGCTCTTCGCCTGGGGGACCAGGCAAGTTATACTGCTATCAACAAAGAAGGAAATGACGCCTTCGGTCACCTGTTCTTCAACAAGTTCGGCCTTTCCGCCGCATCCCTTTGGCCGATTTTTATTGCGCTGGGTTGGATGCAGGGCCGTTTTGCCGAGATCGGTCTTCCTCTCCCGTTCTTCGGTTGGGAGATCAATTACGTTTTTTTCTTTCTCTTGAATTACATACCGGCGAGAATCCTGTTCAGCCGCCTGAAGCGATGGCTCCCCTATTTCAGGACCGTGCACCAGACGCTTCTCTCCTACGAGAAAACGGATACAGGCCGGCAGTAGCAGGGTGCTCAAGAAATCTCTGCTCACAGGTTCCCGCTCTTTTCCAAGGGTGGATTCCCAACTTTGACGATCTCGTAAAAAGTCGTCACGCCGGTGAAAACCGGGGTCCAGAAGGTTCGCAAGTGGCCGGAGATACTGGATTCCGGCTCCCGGCCTCCGCCGGGACAGGTTTCATTCAGCCGGAATGACGAAAAAGGGCGTTTTCCGACTTTTTACGGGGGTGTCAACTTTCGTGTTTTTATTTTTTCTGGAGGGTCCCTAAATGAAAAAGGACGTGTACAGCATGTGTTTTATGTGCACCGTAAGGTGCCCCATCAAAGTGACGGTCGAAGACGGCGCCGTAAGATGGATCGAAGGCAATCCGCATCAGTTGAAGGGAGCGCTCTGTGCAAAAGGAAGCGCGGGCACCGCGCTGTTGAACGACACCGAGAGGCTTCGCTACCCTATGATCCGGCAGGGAGAACGGGGCGAAGGAAAGTGGAAGAGGGTGAGCTGGGATGAGGCCCTGGATTACGCTGCGGAAAAGCTGAAGGCGGCCGTGACAAAGTACGGTCCCCAGACCGTGGCATTCGGCGAAAGACAGAACCTCAACACCCACATCAGCAAGACCTTCATGAGGGCCATCGGTTCCCCGAACCATTACACCCATGATTCCATGTGCAAGGGGTCCGTCAACACGGCCTTTCGCACGCTCACGGGCTACACGGACGCTGATGTCACCGTGGACTGGGCCAACACCAAACACGTGATTCTCTACGGCAGGAATCTTTTCGAGTCCCTGGAGCTGAAACCGATCCAGGCGCTCATGGATGCCAAGGAGAAAGGGACCAGGGTCACCTACATCGACATCCGCTCGACAGTAACGGCTTCACACGCGGACCGCTTCTGGATGATCAGGCCGGGCACGGACCTAGCGCTCAACTACGCGCTGATTCACGTCATCCTGAAGGAGAATCTCTACGACGAGGAATACGTTCACCAGTGGGTGAGCGGCCTGACCGAATTGAGGTCCTTTGTCGAGCCGTACACGCCCGAGTGGGCCGAAGAGGAGACCGGAATTCCCGCAGCCGAAATCACCAACCTTGCGCGGGAAGCGAGCAGGGACAAGCCTCAGGTCATCTTTCATTACGGCTACCGTGGAGCACACCACACGAACGAGATCTATTTCCGCCGCTCCCTCATCATCCTGAATGCCTTGATGGGGAGTATTGAAAGTAAAGGCGGGCTCATCATCAAGAAGGGGCCCAAGGACGCGGGCTACGGAACATTTGGAAAACTGGTGGATCAGAAGGATCTTCCCAAACCCAAGGGTGAGCGTTTCGATGGCGTCGGCGGGGCCAAGCTCCCTATTGCGGATCCGGCTCACGGCGTGGGCTCGATGCTTCCCCTGGCGATCCTGAATGAGGACCCCTATCCCGTGAAGGCGCTGATCACGCATCGCCTCGATCCCATGCTTTCCATCCCGAACTACAACCAGAACAAGAAGGCATTCGGCAAGCTTGACTTCATTCTCACGATCGACATCAACTTCAGCGAGACGGCATGGTACTCGGACGTGGTTCTGCCTGAATCCATGTACCTGGAGCGGTCGGATTCCATTCAGATGGCGAACGGCCCCAAGCCCACCCTCTACATGAGACGACAGTGTGTGCCGCCGAGATACGACACCAAACCCTTCTGGGAGATCGCCAAGGAACTCGCGAAAAGGCTCGATGTGGGACAATTCTTCCCCTACGAGACCATCGAGGACATCTGGAGTCTCCAGCTCAAGGATCTGGGTGTCAAGGTGGAGGATTTCGATGCCAAGGGGTTCGTGGCTCTTTCGAAGAACCCGATTCTCTGGGATCGAAAGGAGGGTCTCAAGTTCAAGACTCCGTCGGGCAAAATCGAGCTCGTCTCCAGCCTTATGGAGAAGAACGGATTCCCCTCTTTTCAGAAATACGAGCCGCTCAATCCTCCAGCGGAAGGCGAGTTCAGGCTGACCGTCGGACGGAGTGCGGTTCATACCCATGTTTCCACCCAGAACAATCCTTATCTCAGCGAGCTTGTCCCGGAAAACACCCTCTGGCTCAACACGGAAGAAGCACAGAAGCTGGGCATTGCCAACGGTCAGTATGTGGAGGTCACGTCGGATCACGGCTTCGGGAAGATCAAGGCCTTTGTGACGGATTTCATTCACCCGGAGGCGGTCTTCATGCTTCACGGTTTCGGCCGACAGGTTCCGGCAACCACCCGCTGCAATGGGAAAGGCGCCAGCGACACGGCCCTTCAGGAGAATGTGTCCGACATGATCGGCGGAAGCCCCGGGCTTCATGAGACCTTTGTAAGGGTGAGACCGGCCAGATAACGAAAGAAACGAGGAGAAAGCAATGAGTGAGTATTACCTCTTCCATGACAGCGCAAAATGCATCGGTTGTTTGTCCTGTGAAGTCCACTGCAAAGAGAACAAGAAGCTCCCGCCTGGACCCCGGCTGTGCCGGATGGAGACGATCGGCCCCAAGTGGGTGGGGAGCGTCCCCAAAATTGATTTCGTTTTCATGCCCTGCTACCATTGCGAAAGGCCATGGTGCGTGGCTGCCTGCCCCACCGGCGCCATGCAGAAGAGGGCAAAGGACGGAATCGTCTTTGTGGACTATGACCTATGCGTGGGCTGCAAGGCATGCATGAGGGCCTGCCCGTGGGGCGCCCCCCAGTGGGACCCTGAAAAGGGAAGAGTAGTCAAGTGCGATTACTGCATGGATCGGCTAGACCAGGGATTGGAGCCGGCCTGCGTTGCCAAATGCGTGACCAAGTGTTTGCACTTCGGTAAGCCTTCGCAAATGGTGGATTTCCGCAGAGAGCGCCATGCCAAAGCCATGGCGGCCATGGCCGCGGAAGTGACCTTGAGACAGCCTGTAGCCGGCCCCAAAGCCAAGCCTATGAAGCCGAAGAGAAAGAAAGCTCCACAGACTTCAACGCAGGCATGAATTGAAGGATAATACGATGACCGATCAGACCTGCAAGGTTTTTGAAACCTACAACAGGCTTTCGGATCTCATTGCCTCGGGCGTGTTGACGCACCCGAGGCTTCGGCAAAGGGCCGAGGATCTTCTCAGCCTGATCAAGGACGTTTCCACGGGCAGAGGCGGGCCTCGACACCTCGATGCCATGCTCCATTCCGTGGCGACAATTGTCCTCGAAGAGCCGGAGGAAACATCGGGGCCCTTTGTCCGAATTGTGGGACATGTCCTGGAGTCACACAAGGAGGTCTTTGCCAGCCACATCGAGACCCACAATTGCCCGACCGGCGACTGTGACATTCTCACGCCCGCTCCATGCCAGATGGCCTGCCCCGCCGGAATAGACGTCTCCAGCTACGTGGGCCTGATCGGCCAGGGAAAATATGCCGAAGCCGTTGAGCTGATACGCAAGGACAATCCTTTTCCCTGGATCTGCGGCCTTGTCTGCACCCATCCCTGCGAATTCGTCTGTGTCAGGGGAAAAATCGACACCCCCATTTCCATCAAGGACCTGAAGGCCTTCGCCGCGGAGCGGGCGATTTCCGAGAGAGCCTACAGGAATCCGGCAAAAGCGGACGACCTGGGGTTTAAGGTCTGCATCATCGGCGCCGGACCTGCAGGGATGACCGCCGCTTACTACCTGGCACTGAAGGGATACCGCGTCACCATTATCGAGGCCCTGCCTTATGCCGGGGGCATGATGATGGTCGGCATTCCGCGATACCGCTTGCCGAGGGAAGTCATTGACAGGGAGGTTGCCTTCATCGAGGAACTGGGCGTGGAATTTCGCTTCAATACAAGGCTCGGCCGCGATATCACTTTTGACGAGTTGCGGGAGGAGGGCTTCGAGGCATTCTTCTTATCCATTGGCGCCCATGCGTCAATGGAGCTGGGAATCAAAGGCGAAAACGACTTTCCCCAGGTAATGAATGCAGTCGGCTTTTTGCAAAATGTCGCACAGGGCGAAAGGCATATCCCGGGGAGAAGGACTGCCGTGATCGGGGGCGGAAATGTCGCCATCGACGCAGCTCGAACTCTCATCCGACTCGGATGCGAGGAGGTGTTCCTGATATACAGGAGAACCCGCTCGGAGATGCCTGCTAATGTGGAAGAGGTCAGGCAGGCCGAAGAAGAGGGCGTAAGACTTGTCTTCCTGACTGTTCCTATTGAGGTTCTCGGGAACGACTCAACGGTCACAGGGCTCAAATGCCTTCGTGCCGTTCTTGCGGAACCGGATGCCAAAGGCAGGCGTAGACCTGTGCCCGTGGAGGGAAGCGAACATGTAATGTCAGTGGATTCCGTCGTTACAGCGATAGGAGAGCGGGTGGATCGTGAAGGGCTCGAAACCATCGAATCTCTCAAGTGGACCCGATGGGGCACATTGATGGCGGATACGATCACCTCCTCCACCTCCGCGGAAGGTATTTTTTCAGGAGGGGATCTTGTTCTAGGGCCTGCAACCGTTGTCGAGGCGATCGGCGCCGGGAAAAGAGCGGCCGAGGGGATAGACCGGTATGTCAGGGGGCTGCCTCAACCCAAGTTGCCCACCGTTCCTACGCGTCGCATGAGGGTGGAAATGACCGAGGTGCCGGCATCCGTCAAAATGTCGCTCCGCCGTCCCGAAATCCCGCTCCTCGGTCCGGAAAGACGGAGGATCACCTTTCAACAGGTGGAGCTCGGCTACGACGAAGTCACCGCGAGGAAGGAAGCAAACCGTTGCCTCCGCTGCGATGTCTGCAAGCGGTGCGGAAAATGCGTGACCATCTGCCGCGACAGGATGGGAATTGAGGCCCTCCGGTTCGGACATGTAAACGAGGGCTCCGCGGGTCTGACCGATTTTCGTGTCACAGCGGAGAAGTGCATTCTCTGCGGCGCCTGTGCGGCCAATTGCCCCACCGGCGCGATGAGGCTGACCGACAGGAACGGAGAGCGGGTTCTCAGTCTATGCGGCACGATCCTTTGCCACGAGAAACTGGAGCTTTGCAGTCGATGCGGCGAAGCAGTCGGCCCCGCCAGATATCTCGACTATATAAAAAAGAGGACTGCGGATATTCAGGAAGCGTTTTCAGGACGTCTTCTGTGCGAGAAATGCATCAGGCAACAGACTGCAGGGAACAAATCGGGGATCACCATACCGGAGTAAAGAATCCGGCACAGGGCACCGGGTTTTGCCTAAGCTCGGAGGGCATGATTTACAATATTGAAGTTGGCCAAGCCAAATTCGAAATCCGAATATCGAAATCCGAAACAAATTCAAATGCCAAATGTTCCAAAAGTAGAAACGAAAGCATTATTACAGTGCAATTGTTTGGATCATTTGAATTTTGCTCATTAGGGATTGTTTCGGATTTCGGATTTCGTGCTTCGGATTTTGTGCCGCCATCTGCAAGGCAGAGCCAATCGTCTCTGGCCTAGCCCAATAATGGAGGAGACACAATGGTAGCATTCCGCCAGGGAGACAAAGTTCAGATCCATCAGCGTTCCGACGATCAGAGATGGGAAGAATATATGAATGAATATGTGGGATATTCCGGTGTGGTCACAGACCCGGACATGGTTATCAACGACCCTGACTCCCTGGTCCAGGTCACGCTGGAAGGAACTGGGGGGACCCACCGGTTTCCCCAGGATTGTATTCGCAAGCTCGACTGAGCAAAACCTCTTCACCTGCATGCCAAGCCTTTGTATACACTAAGGTTGTACCCCCTCTCTGCGAAGCGAAACCGTTGACACTGACGGAGCTTCGCCCTAGAGTGAATAACCTTCGGGTTAAGCCCTTCCCGCTTCTCGACTTCGACTTCTCTTCAATCCGCATGCTGATCCAAACCCGAAAGAGTATTCACAAACCCGCCTGCACTTTCTGCGATGTCGTCTCCTCGCTGCTCAGCTTTGCTTTTTCCTGAGCAGGCTTCAGATACACCTCTTTGTATATGGTGAGAAAAGCCATTCCCATGGCAAGGATGATCGGCCCAAGAAAGATGCCCAGAACGCCGTAAACCTTCAATCCTCCCAGTATCGTGAAGAAAAGCAAGAAGACGGGGATCTTCGTGGTTTCTCCGATGATCATCGGTTTGAGCACGTTGTCGACCATGCTCACGACCAGCAGGCCGTAAAGGGCAAGACCGATCCCCCAAAAGGTCTGTCCCTGAAAAAGGAGCCAGATCGAGGCGGGAAGCCATACGGATGTGGCTCCCAGAAAAGGGATCATGGAAGTGACGGCAGTGAGAATCCCCAGGAGCACGGGTACCGGCACCCCGGCTATGGCAAACCCCGTCCCCGCAAGGACGCCCTGCAAAAAAGCCGTGATGAACATGCCCCGGACCACTGCTGTGACCGTTTTCGAGAATGTGGCCACAGCCACCTGACTGTATTTCGCCTCGAGAGGCAGGAGTTCCACGAGAAGTCCGGCGTATCGCGCACCGTCCCTGAAGAAAAAGAAGAGGGCTACGGCCACAAAGAGGGCATGGAGTGTAAAGAGAGCGAGGTTCTTGAATACGACGGAGACCTGCTCTCCAACAAACTTGGGAATGGCCTTAAGCGTGCCGTCGATCGCATTGCGCAGGATTGCCTCGGCCTGCTCGGGCTCTGTGCCAAATTTCTCGAGTACCCCTTTGAATCTTGAAGGGAATCTTTCCGTGACGGAAATACTTTTCTCGATCCAGTTCATGCCTGAGCCTGAGAATGCCTGGTAAACCTTCTTTGCTTCCTGCCCGACATTCATAAGCACAAAGAAACCGGGAAGAACAAGTGCTATCAGCAGCGCGGCGGTCAGCAAGAAGGAAGCCAGGTTAGCCCTGCCTCTCAGCAGGTTTTTCAACCGCATGAACAGAGGATAGAAAGTGAAGGCAAGGATAATGGCCCAGAGAAAATCGCCTAGAAAAGGGCTCAGGATAGTGGCGGCGAGCACAATGAGGGTAACAAGGATAACCAGGAAGGCGAATGCAAACAAGTTCTCACGGCTGAAAAATCTGAAATCCATAATCCGCGTAAAAGACCGCCTTCCAAGTGTGTCGTCGATTCAAACACTTTTTAGATAATAGGGCAACAGAAAGTAAGATCGGAATGTTGGAATGATGGAGTATTGGAATGATGGGTCTGGTAACGACTCCTGTATGGGTCCCCTGCCCTCTCAATCTCCACATTATTCCATTCTTCCGATATTCCATTACTCCGTGCTGCGGATTGGCTTCTCCAGCTCACGAGCCTTTCGATACGCAGTCAGGGCGGCTATGACGTGACACACCCACCCGAGCAGGCCGCCGGATCCGATCCAGAACCCCGGGGTAATGATCAGCCAGAAGATTCCCCTCAGAAAATGCCCGTTGTAGATCTGTCCCACTCCAGGCAATATGAGACTCATGACCGCAGCATTTCCCGCTCGTGTCATAGGCCATCTCCTTTTCCTGTCCGGAAGACACCTTGTTCCGTTCGTTTCATTTGAGTTTCAGTGTAACCGACTTTTTACCGGCATTCAACAACCGTGCAACGTCCTGTGGAATGTCCAATCATTTAGAACGTCCAAATCCATTGACAGCCAAAATCAAAAAGCTGATAAAAATACACAGAACCGCATTGAGGAAAAGAGATGAATGCTCGTCCAATCATCGGCATTACCATGGGTGATCCTGCAGGGATCGGCCCGGAAATCATTGTCAAGGCACTCGGCGATCGGGCCGTCTATGACATCTGCAGCCCTCTTGTTCTGGGCGATCCCGGCGCCCTGGAGCTTGCCATTCAGGACAAGGGCAGGCTCAAGATCCGGGAGGTCGACGGCCCGGCCCAGGCTGAAGGGATCGAAGGCAAAATCGATTTGATGCCGATTTGCAGGCTGGAAAAGGAGTGCCTGGTCCCTGGATTTCCCCGTGTGCAGGGAGGAAGGGCCATGATGGACTGTGTTGCGAAAGCAGTGGAGTTGGCTGTCCGCAAGGAAATTGCCGCCGTGGTGACCTGCCCCATCAACAAGGCCCTGATGCAACAAGCCGGATATCCTTATGAGGGACACACCCAATTCATTGCCGGCATCACCGGCGCCAGGGACTACGTCATGATGCTTGCCGGGAAAAGACTTCGTGTGGCCCTCGTAACAATTCATTGCGCGTTAAAAGACGTCCCTTTCCTCCTGACCACCGAAAGGATATTCAGGACCATCACGGTCACAGGGAAGGCGCTCTTCCAGGACTTTGGGCTCAAAGACCCGCGAATCGCGGTGGCTGCCCTGAATCCCCATGCCGGAGAGGAAGGTTTGTTCGGGGCAGAGGAGGAAGAGATCATCAAACCATCGATGGAAAAGGCGAGCAGGGGAGGCTATAATGTTAAAGGCCCTTTTCCCGCAGATACCCTTTTTTTCAGAGCGGTCCAGGGTCAGTTCGATGCGGTCGTAGCCATGTACCACGATCAGGGACTGATCCCTCTCAAGCTGCTCCACTTCTCCGATGCGGTCAACATTACCCTGGGTCTTCCCATCATCCGCACCTCTGTGGATCACGGGACGGCGTATGACATTGCCGGGAAAGGGGTGGCCGATCCATCCAGCCTGAAGGAAGCTATTCGGATGGCAGTGCTGATGGCAAGGAACAGAAAAGAAGTAAACAGTAAGCAGTAACGGAGAATGTCCAATGTCCAATTTCAATTGCAGGATGAAATCCTGCTAAGCGACGGATAACTCAACCGACAATCCGCAACCGTCAACCGGCCACGAGCGGCTTCAATCAAATCCAACGCTCAAATGACAATAACCAATGACAAGTGACCAATGACAAATGACAAATAACTCCAACTTCATCAAAATTCGCGGTGCAAGGCAGCACAACCTCAAGAACATCTCCATTGATATTCCCCGCAACAAGCTTGTCGTGATCACCGGATTGTCGGGTTCCGGGAAATCCTCCCTGGCCTTTGACACCATCTATGCGGAGGGACAGAGGCGTTATGTGGAGTCTCTTTCCGCCTATGCCCGGCAGTTTTTGGAACAGATGGACAAACCCGATGTGGATTCCATAGAAGGGCTTTCTCCTGCGGTCGCCATAGAGCAAAGATCCACATCCCGAAACCCCCGCTCCACTGTGGGCACCGCCACCGAGATTTACGATTACCTTCGTCTTCTCTTTGCGCGGGTCGGCCGCCCTCATTGTCCGGGATGCGGACAGGAGATCTCCCCTCAGACCACGCAGCAGATGGTGGACAGGATTCTCGGTCTGCCTGAAGGCGCCAGGATCCAGATCCTGGCGCCTTTGATCGAAGGCAAGAAAGGAGAGCATGCACAGCTCCTCCAGAAGCTCAGAAAGGATGGCTTCACCAGGGCGAGGATCGACGGAGAAATCCGGCTGCTCGAGGAAAATATAGCGCTTGAAAAGAACAAGAAGCATGACATCGCCGTTGTGGTCGATCGACTTGTTCTCCATAGGGAAATACAGCGGCGGTTGACCGATTCCCTGGAACTCACCCTGAGCCTCTCGGAAGGTCAGGCCATAGTGGACGTAGTGGGCTCCAGAGAGATCTATTTCAGCAGGAAGGCCGCATGCAAGAAATGTGGGATCAGCATTCCTGAGTTGACCCCGCAGATGTTCTCTTTCAACAATCCCCAGGGGGCGTGTCCCGAATGCGGCGGGCTCGGCAACAAGCGGTATTTCGACCCTGCCCTGATCGTTCCCGACCCCAACCTTTCCCCCAAGGAAGGCGCACTTGCCCCATGGGCAAATCGCCAATCCCTTTATTTTCATCAGATGCTGGATGCCATCTGCTCTCACTACGGGATCGATGGATATACCCCCTTCAAGGATCTTCCTGAGAAGATTCAGCAGGTATTCCTCTACGGTTCCGGAGAGGAGGAGATCAAGTTCCGATATGAGCAGGACAAGCGGCGCCATTATTTCAAGAGACCGTTCGAGGGGATCATCCCCAACCTGGAACGGAGGTACCATGAAACCGATTCCTACCAGATCAGGGAGGAACTCGAGGGGTATATGGATTTTCGCCCCTGCCCTGCCTGCAATGGAGCGAGATTAAAGCCCGTCACTCTGAACGTGACGATCCAGGGCAGGTCGATCGTGGCGATCACGGCCATGTCCATTGAACAGGTGCTCGAGTTCTTTCAGAACCTCCGGCTGAGCACCCAGGATATGCAGATCGCACGAAGAATCCTCAAGGAGATCCGCGAGCGGATCGGATTCCTCATGAGCGTGGGGCTTGAATACCTTTCGCTCGATCGCCCTTCATCGACCCTCTCCGGGGGCGAAGACCAGAGAATCAGGCTCGCCACCCAGATCAGTTCAGGGCTGGCAGGGGTCCTGTATGTGCTCGATGAACCGAGCATCGGACTGCACCAGAGGGACAATCTTCGACTGCTCGAGAATCTGAGGAGATTGAGAGACCTTGGAAACACGGTCCTTGTAGTGGAGCATGATGCGGAGACCATCCTTTCGGCCGATCATGTGATCGACATCGGCCCAGGCGCAGGCGTGCTGGGAGGAGAGGTCGTATTCGAAGGGATTCCGGAGAAGCTGCTTGCAAGCGTGGCCTCACTCACAGGACAGTATCTCTCGGAAAAAGTCACCATACCCGTTCCCCTTTCGCGCAGGAGTGGAAACGGAGCGTCTTTGTTCATAGAAGGCGCGGCCCAGAACAATTTAAAAAACATCGTTGTGAAAGTCCCTCTTGGCGCGCTCGTCTGTGTGACCGGGGTGTCCGGATCAGGGAAAAGCAGCCTCGTGAACGAAATCCTCTATCCGGCCCTCGCCCAGAACCTCTATCGATCGAAGATGAAGTCAGGACGCGTGGAGAAAGTGCGTGGGATACAGCATGTGGACAAGGTAATCAACATCGACCAGAGTCCGATCGGAAGAACCCCGCGCTCAAACCCTGCCACATATACAGGTCTCTTCAATCCGATTCGAGAGCTTTTTGCCATGCTTCCCGAATCCAGAATGAGGGGATATAAGCCCGGAAGATTCAGCTTCAATGTGAAGGGCGGCCGATGCGAAACATGCAACGGCGACGGAATCATCCGCATAGAAATGCACTTCCTGCCCGATGTCTACGTCACCTGCGAATCATGCAAAGGTCTTCGATTCAATCGGGACACCCTTGAAGTCAAGTACAAGGGGTATCACATCGCCGCAATCCTCGATATGACGGTCAACCAGGCCTTTGCTTTCTTTGAGCATGTCCCGGCCATACGCACCCGTTTAAAGACCTTGATCGATGTGGGGCTCGGCTATGTCAGGCTCGGGCAGCCCGCCACTACCCTCTCAGGAGGCGAAGCCCAGAGGGTGAAGCTCTCCAGGGAACTGAGCAAGAGGGATACGGGGAAGACGCTCTATCTCCTGGACGAACCCACCACAGGGCTCCATTTCGCGGACATCCGGAAGTTGCTTGAAGTGCTGAATCATCTGGTGGAGTTGAATAATACGGTGCTGGTGATCGAGCACAACCTGGATGTCATCAAGACCGCGGATTACGTTATCGACCTAGGACCCGAAGGGGGGGACAGGGGCGGCTATCTCGTCGCTGCCGGCACGCCCGAGGAGGTCGCAAAGGTGGAGGGATCGTATACGGGGCAGTTTTTGAGGAAAGTACTCATGCCGTCCCATTGACTCACAGACCGGATACCCTGTACCCCCGGCACCGGATTCCCTCTCAAGCTGCTGGGGGTGGACCAAGCGGCGCCCCACCCATGCTGCGTTGCCAGACGTAATCATAGACGCGGTCTGCCAGCGACTCAGTATCTTGATCTGTAAACGGTGGTCGCGGCAGGCTTTGCCAAAGATGATCAAGAACGAAAACCTTGACATCCGCTTGTGTTTGCGTGTTTTGAGCCCATGTGGGCATCTGCACGAGCAATCCCCTAAGCAAATCCAGGAGCGACTTGCTGGCCAGTTTTAGTCTTTCCCGGTCCTCCTGGTTATTCATCTCGAGCAGCAGGTTGTCCGTGATCATGGTTTTGTCAACGGAATAGATGTGCATTCAAGCTGTCCAGCAAGCTGCAGGGAAAATGGGCACCGCCCCGAAGGGGGTGGGACTCCAAGCAGAGCGCGGAAAATGCGCTCGCTGCTTCGGTTCAGTGAAAGCTGCATAACTACGTAAATAAAATTTACATAGCTTCACTTCCCTATGATGGCGGCCACCTCAATCACGATCCTGAAGGCCCGCTCCAGATCGAATTCGACAAAGTCCTTTTCACGCAGCACTGTTTTCAATTGCGTATCGATCTGTCGCCGAAGCGCAGCCATCCGCGCCGGAGATATGTCAACCGGTTCATTGCCCGGTATAGCAAGCTTCTGCCTGACCAGGTCCGTCATGGCTTTTTCCAGCGGAAGAAACCCCGCTTTTCGCACGGCATAATCGATATCGTAGAAATCCCGTATCATTGCCTCCCGCCTCGAAAGGGCCGCTCGCAACTTTTCAGCCATGGCCTCGCTCAGGGAAATACATGGCACCGGCAAGGCCGCTATCATCGGCTTTCCGGATATGGGATCGAGCAGGATCGTTTGCGCCTTTCCGACAAATACTTGCGTAAGGAGCGGTTCCCGTAATCCCGCCTCGACCTTGATGGTCTCCTCTTGTTGGTTGATCAGCGACGTATAGCCAACGATCGCGACATATTGGGTCGAGTTGTTTGCTCCCGTAAGTGGCTTTATTGTGCGGAACGAGTTTAGCTTCTCCGGAAGCTGAGAGATGGCCCCTTTCAGTCCTGCCGACAGGCGACGGCGTTCGGACCTTGAGGCGGACAGGGGCGTCGAGATGACGAAGTCCAGATCCTCGCTGAGACGGTAGAACCCGGCATGGACCTTTGCCAGGCACGTCCCGCCTTTGAACACGAGTGAACCCTCTGATGCCGTGAGGTAGCCCAGCAACAGGGTGCAGAAGTAATCTTTTTCGATCAGACGAGGGAGAAACAGGGTTTCCGCCGCCGTAAAGAGAACCGAATCTCGAAAGCGGACGGGATCTTCATGAACTTGTGAAAAGGATGACGGCTCAACCCTGGTCATTCAGCACAACCCCCCACCTTCGGTTTATCTTCCCCCTTTTCCGTTTTGTGGGTATCCATGGGATCAGACCAGTGGATGGGTCCAACGCCTTCTCCAGTTTATACAGCAGACGCGTCTCCACACCCTCCATCTCCAGCAGCGCACCGATACGCCGGATGGTTCCCTTGTCGCCGTAGCGGAGGGTGACTTTTACAAGTTCCGCAGAATCGACACGACTCGCAGACAGTTCTCCCCGGATCCAGTCATAAGCACGGGGGAGGCTGTTGAACCGCGCCCAGTCGTACACTGCATCCACCAGAGTCCGTACCCGCGATCCGTAGACGGCCTTCTGGCCATCCACTGTCTGCATCTCCTCGGTCTCGCCAAGTCGCTCGTCCGCCACCTTGATCAAGGTCAGGGCGACGGCGCCGATGGTCCGCTCGCCGGAAATCCGGTTGTTGTATGCATAGACCCTGTTGGGAATCTGGTCGTCAAAGCCATAGCGGTTGAAGGCGTTCGGTCCACAGATCTGGTAACACCCTCGCCGGGCATTCATCAGAGCGTTCAAGGCAAGGATTTCATCCGGACTCCACTTTCCCCCGAGCGGCAGCTTACCCGGAACGAGATAAATCCCCCGCCATACGCGAACGATCCACCCAGCCTTGGACAGCCGACTCAGGAGATTACGCTCCTGGGACGCCGATAACTGCAGTGGGCCGACCAACTCACCCACCCTAACGACGCTCTGCCCGCGCATCTGTACATACGCGAAAAAACGCCGTTCGATCTCGCCCATTCCCTTTTTCATGGTTGCACCCTATATTCAGGATAATCTCCTGTCAAGCGATTATCCAGAAATAGGATGCAACGGCCTACGGGATCAATTCTCCGTTCGTGAGTCGCGGCAGGAGGAGGTAGTGCAGTCGCTCTCTTACAAGGACTTCATTGTCGTGGGTTAAGAAATGGGCCAAGACAAGAAGTACGTTCTCTGCGCCGGAAGTATAGGAGATTCGTCGGGGTGGGTCAATAGAACCCTTGGGGCATCTGAATATCACCTGGTGGTGATAGAGCACAATCTGGACTTGATTTGCGTAATTCGGTAATGTGCGCCGCTACTGCGGAAGACGGGCTGCTCGCGATTCCTCTCGGAGTCGAAGGAATCGCAACCGGGAGGTTGCTCCTACCGAGGCCTGGGGGCAACTGGAATGCTTACTGCTTATCGGAGCGAAACGGAGATCCCGTGTGCCGTTTTGCGGGACTGCCTACTGCTTACTGCCTACTGTTTCTTGCACTCTCTCCGCCAGTTCCTGTGCAGCGATCGCCTTTGCAGAATCGGTAAAGAACCAGATCTCCAGGCTCAATCGGAGTCTCTCCAGCCCCTCTTCGACCGTCTCTTTGAATCTTGCAACGTCTATCTGGAACCCTTTCCTGCTGTATCTGAACAACTTGTCCGCATCCTTCACGATCTTGTCGTTCAAGGAAATCGGGATCTCCCTGGAATCGTGGCCTTCCACGATGGCCACGATCTCCTCGATCCTGTCTTCGTCATACCTGACTTCCTTGAGAATCCCTTCGGCAATCGCCGCCCCTTCCCTCTCGTGGATCCTGTTCAGTTCCGAGCACTTCACATTTGGGCCGAATGCCTCGAGCTGCCGATCTTCAGGGACACACTTCCAGCCGACGTCGTGCAGGATCATGGCGGGGAGGACAATGCGCTCATCCCCGCCCTCTCTCCTCAGGAGCTCGCGGGCAAATTCGACCGATAAGCCGGTATGGATATCGTTCGATCGCGTGTCCAGATACGGTTCAGCCATTCGCCAGATCATGTCCGTTTTCGAAACCCTACATTCCTTGAACTGGAAATTCATTGTCCGCCTTTCCGGGATCATTTGAACCCTGCATCATTGTTATTTAGCTCAATCTTCCGAAGAAAGACAAGGTTTTCCGGTGCAATCAATTTCTCAATCCTTCAACGAAAAGCCCTTACACCTAACGATTTCCCTTCACTTGAAGCACTCAAGGACCGTATCCTAAGCTTCCAAGAGTACTACGAGGAAATTCCGAAACCTTTTGAATGGAAATTTGCCCGTAAGGACCCTTGTTCGTCTAATGTGCAAGGTGAACAACATGCCTGCCGATCCGTACCGGCTGGCGGCATAAACGAGAAAATACGTTAGTGTATTTATGAACCAGTGTACTTAGGGAGGTCGCCTATGATCAACGACTTGAGGGATTTCATCAACGAGTGCGAAAAAAAGGGCGAACTGAAAAGGATCAAGGCGGAAGTCGATTGGGATCTGGAGCTTTCCCATGTCTGCAAATTGAACGAGGCGAGGGGGGGAGGCCAGGCGCTTCTCTTCGAAAACGTCAAGGGCTCCAAAGGCGTATCGGTTCTGGGCTCGGCCTTGACGACCGAGAAGCGATTGGCCATATGCCTCGGAGTGCCTGACAACTACCGCCTTTGCCAGCAGGCGAGGGAATGGGTGAAGCTGACCTCCAAGGAGAATATACCGCCTGTGATCGTCCGCGATGGCCCGGTCATGGAAAATGTCCTGAAGGGGAACCGGGTCGATCTGCTCTCCCTTCCTGTGCCGAGGTTCGCGCCCCTGGACGGCGGGCGTTATCTCGGAACCGCTGTGAGCCTCGTAACCAGGGATCCGGACACCGGATGGACCAACGTCGGGACCTATCGAATGCAGCTCACGGACAGAAACCGCTCCGCCATTCAGATTCACCACGGCAAACATGCCGATCTCATGCTGGACCGCTACAGGGAACTCGGCAAACCCATGCCCGCTGCAGCCATTATCGGCGAGGCACCCATCATTTTCATCATGTCGAGCACTACCGCCCCCTGGGGCGTCTGTGAGTATGATCTCGCAGGGGCCATTCGTGGCGCGGCCATTGAAGTCCTGAAGAGCGACCTCACGGGGCTGCCGATCCCCGCTGCGGCGGAAATCGTCCTGGAGGGCGAAATCAACCCGGACCGAAGCACCTATGGGAAGGAAGGCCCTTTTGGCGAATACACCGGCTATTATTCGGCCAAGGCGGGCAAGGAGTATCTGGAGCCGGTCTTTCATGTGAAACGAATCCTCCACCGGAACAACCCGATCTTCTGGGTGACCACAACAGGGCAGCCTATTACCGACATTCACATGTTCGGAGCCCTTCAGATTTCAGCCTCAATCTGGTCCGACCTCCGTGACATGCGGATTCCCGGGATACAGTCGGTCTACTCTCTTCCGGAAGGCTGCGGCCGCTTGACGGTTGTCGTCTCCGTGAAACAGCGGTATCCAGGTCACTCCACGCAGGTCGGCCACGCCGTCGCAGGGTCTACGAGCGGTCATTACCGATTGAAGAATATCATCATCGTCGATGATGACATCCCGGCCGACGATCTCCAGAAAGTGTGGTGGGCCATCAGCACAAGGCTCGAAGCGAAAAGGGGTGTTCACATTCTCCATGGAACCCGCGGCGGCCCTCTGGACCCGGCCGTGAACATCGAAGACAGGGAAGTCGGCTCCAAGCTCATCCTGGATGCCACCATCCCCTTCCACTGGGACAGAAAGCCTCTTTTGACCCGCATGGATGAGACGACACTTGAAAAGGTCAGAAAGAGATGGACCGAGTACGGGTTTGACGACAACCCCTGAAACCCTGCAACCGCTCCTTGACCCGGGAGCGGCAGTTGTTTCAGGTTCCCGAATTCCTTCTCCGGGTGTATAAGATTATTCACGCTATTTTGCTGTTTTGGAGGGTCTAAATAAGACTCGGTGCCATTTTGCAACACCCCGCGCAGCCCCTGTCCCGGCGAGAGAGATGGTCCCTGCCGCCGGTCGAGGGTGCGCGCTTCCAAAGAATGTTCTTCATACCGGGAAGTTAAGGAGTCCCAATCCTCGATGGAGAATCGCTTTCCCTCACCCGGGAAGAGACTCCCCCGCTTTGGCTCGCCATTTGCTTTCCGATTGAAGTGAAATAGAGAGGGATGCAGTGTCCTGCAACGTGAGGGGAAATCCCGTGGATCGGTATTCACGGCAACTGATCGTTCCCGAGATCGGCGGGGCGGGTCAGGAAAAACTGAGACGGGCTCATGTGCTGGTGGCAGGTGTTGGAGGGCTGGGCGGCTTGTCGAGCACTTACCTCTGCCGCGCAGGCATTGGCACCCTGACCATTGTAGATGGGGACCGCGTCGAAGCGTCGGACCTCAACAGACAGATCCTTTACAGGGAAGAAGATATAGGGGAGGAGAAAGCCCTGCTCGCCAAAGCCAGGCTCTCTGAAATGAATGGAGATGTCATACTCAACGGTTTTCATTTGGAGATAGCACAGGATAATGTTTCCGAGTTGCTGGGAGGTGTGCAGATCGTGGTGGACGGGACCGACAATTTCAGAACGAGGTATCTTCTGAATGCGGCATGTCATGAACTGGGGATACCGTATGTATACGGGGGCGTATTCGGTTTCCGGGGCTCTGTCATGACCGTCATTCCAGGAAAAACCCCGTGCCTGGCATGTCTTCTTCACAACAAAGAGGAAACGGACTCCCTTATTCCCGCCGCCGGACCTCTGGTCGGCGCAATTGCATCGATTCAGGCCATAGAGGTGTTGAAGCTCATCCTCCATGAAGGGGAGTCGCTTGGAGGCAGGCTGCTCATGATGGACGGAATCAAGATGAGGTTCAGGAAATTCGCCGTCAAGAGACGGAAGGATTGCCCTGTTTGTTCTTATAGTGAACCGTTATGAGAATTCACATCCAATCCAATTTCTTTGTCCCGGGGCTGGAAAACGAGGAGAGTGTCGATTTCGGTGCAACGGAGATGACCCTGAGGGAATTTCTCGAAGCGCTCTCCAGGATCTCCCCTGACCGCGTGGAATACGTAGAGCCCGGAGCAACCCTCTTGGATCCGGAGGACTGGGAGGTGGACATCAACGGCACCCCCTACCAGAAATTCCCGCGCGGGCTGGAATCCCCTCTCCATGACGGGGACACCGTAACCATCAGGATCCTTGCCCAGGGCGGCGGGTAGACCCTGGTGCGCGTTCCTTTAAGGTTCTGTCTTTGATTTTGGCAACTCACAATGGTGTGAGAATGGAAATCCGAACATCGAAATCCGAAATCCGAAACAATACCAAAATCCCAATGTTCAAAATTCAAAACAAACTGCCCGCCTATGGGGGCTGATGTTCGTTTTGGTCATTCGTATTTCGGTCATTTGAATTTGTTTCGTGCTTCGATATTCGAATTTCGAATTTCCGCGTCTCTGGGAAATGGGTCGAATACGATGCATCACCCTATAAATCAATCTGCCTTTTCCCGATGCAAACTTATGATCACTGGACACGAGATACTGGATCCTGGATCGAGCATCCGGCATCAAGCATCGAGTGTCTGCATTCTAACAAAGGAGCACGGCAATATGGGAGAACTCTCGGTCGTAGGGAAATCTGTTGAACGAAAGGATGGAAGGGTCAAGGTCACCGGCAGCGCAAGGTACGCTGGCGATCTGGTGGCGCCCGGGATGCTTCACGGCAAGATCCTGCGGAGCCCTGTTGCCCATGCCAAGATACTTCACATCGACACCAGCAAGGCCGACGCTCTTCCGGGGGTGATGGCGGTGATCACCGGGAAGGACTTTCCGGGGAAGCCTTACGGCACCCGGCCCGACACCAGGGACCAGCTGCCCATGCCCATAACAAAGGTCCATCACTACGGGGAAGGGGTGGCGGCCGTAGCGGCGCTGGATGAAGACACGGCCGAAGAGGCGCTCGACCTGATCAAGGTGGAGTATGAAGAACTGCCTGTGGTCCTGACTGCGGAGGATGCCCTCAAACCGGATGCGCCCGCCGTCAATGAATTCAAGAAAACCAATCTGGCCTATTCCTCGGACTTCCTGTTCGGGGACATAGCCAAGGGATTCAAGGATGCGGATTACATCAAGGAGGAAACCTTCAGTTCACAGCGTGTCACGGTGGGGTTCGTAGAGCCCCATGCCTGTCTTGCCGAGGTGGACCGCAGCGGAAGGATCCTTCTCCAGGGATCGAAACAAAGCCCCTATATCACCTGGCGCCACATGTGCCGCGCCCTGGATATCCCGCTAACCAAGCTGAGGATCGTCAACCCCTATGTCGGTGGCGGGTTTTCCGGAAAACATGACCCTTTTGACGTGGATTTTGCTGCAGCGAAGCTCGCGCAAAAGAGCGGGCGCCCCGTCAAGATCGTCCTCAACTACGATGAGGTGCTCGCAGCCTACCGGCAAAGAAATGCCATGAACGCGCGGCTGAGACTGGGTGTCAAAAAAAATGGGGCCATCACCGCTCTTGATGCGGAATGCGTTCTTGAAGGCGGTCCGATTTCCGGAATCGGTCCCTTCAACATCTATTACTTCGGCGCGTTCCTGAATATCCCGTACAAAATTCCGGCCATCAAGTACCACGGCAAGCTGGTCTATTCCAACCGCTCTCCCTGCGGAACGGTGAGGGGGCAGGAGATCGTCCTGGCCCAGTTCGCCCTGGACTCCCTTCTTCATATGGCGGGTGAAGATCTCGGCGTCGACCCGGTTGAGATGAGGCTCATCAACGCAGTGACGGACAACTGGAAAACGGCCAACGGCATTGTCGTGGATGTATCCGGCCTGCCCCGGTGCATTGAGAAATCCGCTGCCGAGATCAAATGGAAGGAGAGCAGAAAGAATCGTCCCAAAGGGAGAGGCATCGGTTTCAGCTGCGCCTCCCATCCCTCCGGCCCGAGGCTGGGAGGGCACTTCGGCTCTTCCGTCATGCTGAAACTCGTGGAGGATGGAAAGGTGATCGTCACCCATGGGGGAACGGAAATAGGCCAGGGGTGCAACACCGTTTTCTGCCAGATGGTTGCAGAGGTGCTGGGACTCCCTATCGAAGACGTTGAGCAGGGAGTGAGCGATTCCGACACGACCATTTTCGATTCCGGGATGTTCGGGGACCGATGCACCTTCTGGGATGGAAATGCGGCCATACTGGCGGCGAAGGACCTCAGGAGGCAGCTTGCGGCCATTGCAGCCAAGGACCTGCAGGCTGATCCGGAGGCCCTGGAATTCAAGGACAGGCGCATCCATGTAAAGGATGACCCTTCCAGAAGCATGGACTTTCTCCTTGCCGTGAGGAAAGCCTACTACGAGCAGGGCGCTCCCCTCTACGGCAGAGGTTACTGGGCGGCCACCGATATTGATCTTGTAGATTGGAAGACCGGCAAAGGGAACCTCGCACACGGCCTAGACTTTATCGCGACCGCGATCGAACTGGACGTGGACAGGGAAACCGGACGGGTGACACTGCTCAAATCCGCTCACGGGGACGACGCAGGGCAGCCCATCAATCCCCTGATGCTGGACGGGCAGGTCCTGGGGGGCAGCACGCACATGATGGGACACGGGCTTATGGAAGAATCCCTCTACGACGAGAAAGGGCGTCCGCTGAACCAGACCTGGCGGGATTACAAACAACCGACGAGCATGGATGTCCCTTTGGAGACGGTGGTGGAGCATATCCACACGCATGACCCGTTCGGCCCCTTTGGCGCAAAGGGGGCCGGCGAAGCCAGCTCCTGCTCGACCCTGGCCGCCATTGCCAACGGGGTCTATGACGCCGTGGGAGTCAGGATAAAAGATCTCCCGATCACGCCCGAGAAGATTCTCCGGGAGCTGAAGCGGAAGGAGGGAAAATAATGTTCGTCAGAAGACTGCCGAAATTTGAATACCACGCACCCGCTACCATCCAGGAGGCTCTTCAATTCCTGTCTCAAAACCGCGACCGGTCCAAGTTGCTGGCCGGGGGCACGGACCTCCTGGTTTCCATGAAGAACAGGGCGACGACTCCCGCCCATGTTGTCAATTTGAAGGGGATCGGTGAGCTCCGCTCCATCGATTACGATGCCGGGCAGGGGCTGCGGATCGGAAGTCTTGCGACCATCGGCGACATCGAGCGGTCGCAGGTCATCAGGGAGAAATTTATGCCTCTCTGGGATGCGGCCGACGTGATGGCCGCTCCCCAGGTCCGCAATATCGGCACCATTGGGGGAAACCTCTGCAGCGCTATCCCCTCCGCCGACACGGCGCCGCCTTTGATTGCCATGGGTGCTTCGGTACGGCTTCTCGGCTCACGGGGCGAAAGGTTCCTGCCTGTGGAAAAACTCTTCAAGGGGCCGGGGGAGTCCGTTCTTGAGCCGGATGAGATCCTCATGGAAGTGCTCATCCCCAACCCGCCCGAACAGAGCGCCGGCGCTTATTTTAAATTGATGCGGAGAAATGCCATGGACCTGGCGCTCGTGGGAGTTGCGGTCTTCCTGCGGATGAGCGAGGACAAGAGCCGCTGCGAAGAGGCGAGAATCGGTCTTGGCGCCGTGGCGCCTACGCCCATCAGGGCGGTCGGCGCGGAGCACGTCCTTGCCGGGAAGGAAGTCAACGAAGAGTGTGCGCAAAGCGCGGGCGAGGCCGCCTCGCGGGAAGCGCGTCCTATCACCGATGTCCGCGCAACAGCGGAGTACAGAAGAACCATGGTCGGCGTCCTGACGAAAAGGGCGACCCTGGAAGCCTTAAAGAGGATCGGATGACGAGTTCGGTCCGTTTGGCGGAAGGTCGCAGCTCGATGCCCATAGAGGAAGGAGAGAAATGATGCAGGAATTGGAAATTGTTCTGAACGTCAACGGAAGGAATTACCCCGTGCGGATCCCGCCATGGAGAACGCTGGTGGAGGTGCTGAGAGAGAACCTCGGTCTCGTGGGCACCAAGAAGTCGTGCAACGAGGGCGAATGCGGCGCCTGCACGGTCCACATGGACGGCAAACCGGTTGCATCCTGCCTGGTCCTGGCCGTGGATGCACAGGGCAAGAAGGTCGAGACGATCGAAGGGATCTCCGAAGGGGAGAACCTCCACCCTATCCAGGAAGCATTCCTGAAAAGCGGTGCGATTCAGTGCGGTTTTTGCACCCCGGGCATGGTGATGTCGGCAAAGGGGCTGCTGGACGAGAACCCGGAGCCGACGCTTTCAGACGCCAGGCGGGCCATTTCCGGTAATCTCTGCCGGTGTACGGGTTACCAGCACATCATCAACGCCATACTGGCGGTGCCCAAGGGAGGAAAAGAGTAGAGGTCTGCGGTCAGCAGAACCGCTCGGGGAGCCAGTTGATCAAACCGGAGACTTCTTTTTCACCACAGAGACACAGGGAGCACAGAGGGGGTTGTTCTTTTCCTGGATCGGGAGATGACGATCCAGGAAACCCTCCCGCTAAACGTCAGCTGGATCTTCACTGCGCTTCGATCAGCCAAAAGACGCTACGCGGCAGGTTGGCAAGAGATCTGCTGCCGGAAGCGAGTTGTTTTTTCATTGCCGCTCTCAGCGGCGATGAAAATGAAGAAATGCTCTTCTCCGTGTACTCTGTGTCTCTAGCGAAGCGGGTGGTGAGAACATTTCTTCAGAGAAGAGCAAAAGAAAGCGAGGTATGGATATGCTGGAAGGTTTTGTCCCTTACCCCGAACCATTCGTATCGAAATACCGGCAAAAAGGTTATTGGACGGACAAGACTCTCGGAGAGGAGTTCGATGAGTTTGTGGGAAAATATGGGAACCGGGTGGCACTCTCCTGTCAGGGAGAATATGTCACCTATGGTGAACTGGGGGAGAGAGTAAATCGCCTCGCCCTTCATTTTGTCAGGCTCGGTTTGAAGACCTATGACAGGATGATTCTGCAGTTGCCCAATCAGCCGGAATTCGTCTACTGCTATTTTGCCGCCATGAAGCTCGGGATCATTCCGATTGCGTCCCTGCCTGCCCACCAGGATGCGGAGATCTCTTTTTTTGCACGATTCACCAGGGCGCGGGCCCATGCCGTTCCCTCGCAGTATAAGGATTTCTCTCACCAGCAGATGTCAAGGAGAATTCGGGAGACGGAGCCCAATCTCGAACTCACCTTTGTCTCCGGCGAATCTGTGGAGAAGGACTTCATCTCCATCACCGGGCTTCTCCGCGACAGGATCGAAGAGCGTGTTTCCCTGGAAACCCTCGAGCAATATCGGCCGGACCCTCTCCAGCCTGCCGTCTTTCAACTCTCCGGGGGGACAACAGGGGTTCCGAAGATTATCCCGCGGACCCATAACGATTATGCCCTGAACTTTAAGCGCTCAGCTGAGATCACGAATGTGACCATGAACGCCGTTATGGGGATCGCCATTCCGGTCAGTCACAATTTCGCCCTGTGCTGCCCCGGCCTTTCAGGCACCCTGTGCAACGGCGGCAAAGTGGTACTCATCCCATCGACCAACACGGAAGATGTCCTCCGTGCCATACAGGAAGAGAAGATCACCATCATGCCAACACCTCCCGCACTGCTGATCCGATGGATGGAGTCGGGGGAATTGCACAAGTACGACATCAGTTCCCTTGAAACAGTGCTCGCCGGCGGTGCGCGATTGAATCCCGAGGTGGCCAAGAAGGTCGGGCCGGTTCTTGGATGCTCTTATCACCAGAACCTCGGCATGGGTGAAGGCATGCTCTTCTGGTCCAGGAAGGGAGATCCCGAAGATCTGCTCTTGAACACCCAGGGCGCCCCCATGTTCGAGGAGGATGACGAAATCAGGATTGTCGATGAGAACGACAAGGAGGTTCCGCCCGGACAACCCGGCGAACTCCTGGTCAGAGGGCCCTACACCATTCGAGGGTATTATAACGCCCCCGAGTACAATAAAAGGGCGTTCACCAAAGATGGTTTTTACAGGACCGGCGATGTAGCGAGGATTTACAGGGGCCGGTATGTGACGGTGGAAGGGCGGATCAAGGATACGATCAACCGGGGGGCGGAGAAGATCAGTGCCGAGGAGGTCGAGAACCATATCCTCGCCCACCCACTGGTGGAGAATTGCGCCTTCGTGGCCATGCCTGATCCTGTGCTGGGGGAAAAGGGGTGCGCGTTCGTCGTCACCAAGGGGAATCAGCCGTTGACTCTGGAGGATCTGACCGGTTTTCTCAGGGATCAGAGGCATATTGCTGTCTTCAAACTGCCGGAGAGACTGGAACTCCTTACCGAGTTCCCAATGACCAAGGTCGGGAAAATAGACAAGAAAGAATTGAGACAAGCGATCGCCGAAAGATTGAAAATGCCTGAGGAACATTAGCCCAATGCTCCATTATCTCTGAAAAGGTGAAAGATTCTCCGCGCTTCGTTTGGAGTCCCACCCCGTCGGGGCGGTGCCCATTTTCCCCGCAGCTTGCTGCGAGGAGCTTCAATAGGAATTGGAAAGGAGCCTATATGAAAAAAATGATCATTACCGTGGCCCCCACGAGCAATTTCCACGGCAAAGATGCAAACCCCGCCCTGCCCTTCAGTCCGGAGGAAGTGGCCGAGGCGGTTTACGATGCATGGAATGAAGGGGCTTCCATAGTTCATATCCACGGCAGAGACAAAAACGGCCTCCCTACAAACAATCCGGAATTTTTCCAGGAGGCTGACCGGCGCATCAGGGAAAAAGGGTGCGACATCATTATCCAGCACAGCATGGCCCCGGCAAATCCCGTTTTGCTGGGACAACCCGCGGGTGATGTGGACGACGGGAAAAGGACCATCACAACCGATCCTCCCCCTGAAATGGCCAGCCTGGAGGTTGCACCCAGCAATATTATAGCGAATGGGAAGGTCTACAATATGCTCTGGGACAGGCTCTGGGCGGAAAGAACCGCAAAAGAGCTGATGGAAAAGAGGATCAAGCCGGAGGTGGAAGTCTACAACAACAGCGATATGGATGATGTCGAATACCTCATAGAGCAGGGGGTATTAACCAAACCCTATTATATCAGCTTTGTATTGGGCATGCACCGGGTGAACAACCAGGCTTCCCGGTACTCTCCAAAACATATGATGCATCTCGTGGACCTGTTGCCCCCCGATTCCATATTTTCGGTCCTGGGTATCGGCCCGACTGAATTTGACGCCGCGACCCTGTCAATGCTCCTTGGGGGTAACGCCAGGGTGGGTTTTGAAGACAACATCTATATTGAGAGGGGACAACTGGCCAAAAATAACGCCCAACTGGTAGCGAAGATTGTCAGAATAGCGAGGGAATTGGGCCGTCAGATCGCATCTCCGGCCGAAACCCGGGAGATGCTCGGAATTCCTCCACTTCAGAGGTGATCAGGCGGAGGCCGTTCGTCTCAGAACCACAGACCTTTCGGATACTGGATGTTCTTATACCGTTTTGATGTCCTGCTCGGGGATAGGCAATAAATCAGAAGCTTGCATTTCCCTGCCTTGTACTCTTCATATCCAGACTCTGGGTGCCCCTGAGATATACGGATGATCTGTCAAGCTGGCATCAACCCTGCCTTATTTACGGAGTAAGAGCAGCTGTAACCTGAAATCGGCCACCTGCGCCAATCAGTGATTGAAATGCAATATTACCGCCCGAGCGGCTTCCGTCTGCCCATGATTTTATCTTGTCCGTCGATCGCATGATTAGAAAGCCTGACAATGCGGCAAGGCATTTTTGGTTTTTAACGAAATCTGCCGCTTCCGGAGCCTGGGCCGGGTGGGAAGGCAGAGCAGCTGTTGTAACTGGATGAGAACATGGCCTGGGGGACGCTCAGAAGGTACACACCTTCTTTCACTTTCCCGATTTGGTCGAGAATCATAATGGTCCTAATGGGATTTCCGGACTGCCGCATTATTCAGGTGCTTTCAATTTCCTTCAGAAGTATCCTCTAATCTGGTTTAATACGCAGTTCCCTGTTCAACGCTAGGACAAGGAAAGGAGATAAGTACGAAGGTTTACCTTTTTATGCTGCAAGCCGAGCTTTTTTCTCAGGTTGTAGCGATGGATTTCAACTGCGTTTAGCGACACGTTCATTAGATCCGCAATTTCTTTGGTTGTCATTCCTTCACGCACGAGAGTCGCAACCTGGAGTTCTTTTGCTGTCATATTTGGAAGATGTGACAGTATTTCTCTAAAAAAAGGGGCTACAATATCGTTCAGGTGTAACTCAATGACATCCAAGCAGTTCATCTGACGTTCAGACAAGCGCATTGATCTTAATTTTTGCACATACGGCAGCACCAATTGTCTTACGTTTGCTACGATTCTCTGCTCAAGCTCTTTTTTGTCTCCCTCCTTTTGTCTCAGAAGTACTCTCAAGGCGGTGTTCATTTCTTCCAGCTGCCTTGATTTGCTTCTAAGATCGGCTTCTCGTTTTTTAAGTTTTTTCTCGGCCTCCTTCCGTGAAGTCACGTTAATTGAGATGGTTCCCACGCTGACTGTTTTGCCTGCCCCGTCCTGTACTGGAAACTTTATTGTATGAAAGTGATTCAGCCCTGACCTGAAACACAAAGCCTCCTCGAACTCAATCGGCTCGCCACTTTGCAGGACTTTCCTGTTTTGTTTCCGGAATTCGATTGCCATTTTCTTGGGAAACAGCTTTTCAAAATTTTGCCCTAGGGCCAACCTCCGGCTAAGCCCTGTGGTCTTTTCCCATGCGTGGTTAACGAGCTCCAACTTAGTCTCCTGATCCGACACAATGATAGGGGTGGGTGAGGCGTCAAGTAGGGACTGGAGGAATTGATTTATTCTCCTCAATTCCTTTTCTAAATCTTTATGGGGGGTGATGTTCAACACGCACTGAACAACGCCTGCGACAGCTCCGTTGCGGTCCTTTACCGGGCTGCTCCTCGTTATGAAAAACCTGCCGTCATATAGAGTGAATTCCTCTTCCTGCAATTCTCCTGTCTGGAGAGCTTTGATCGCAGTGCAGTTCGGACAGGGGGTCGTTCTTCTGTGAACAACCTGATAGCAGAGACCTCCAACACTAGCTCTAGTCCTAAGGCCGTCCTTTTTATGGGTGTTCGACCAGATGATTCGCATGGTAGGATCTATGTAACGGACGTGGATGAGATCGTGAAGACCTAGTAGAAGAGCTCGCTTCTCTTCTTCTGTTTGCCTCATGACTTCCTTTATTGAACTATTTTGAGCATCAGCAAGCAATGTGTTTTCTCTTATGGGAGATACATCAATCAGAATGCCGCTGATCGTCTGGGGCTTACAACAATCATCAAGTTTGACAATTTTCCATCGGTCCAGCAACCATTTGTAACTGCCCGAATCGACTCGGATTCGATACTCACATTCCATAACTGTGCCGCATTCCGAGACCCCATTTTCAAAGGCGGCTTGCACACCGTTTCTGTCATCAGGGTGAATCAAAGTTTCCCACTCGGACCGGGTCATTTTTTTGTCTTTGAGCGGAACGTCAACTAAACCAGTGAAATCGTAAAGATTATAGATACCTGAGGGAATATCCCAATGGTAAGCATCTATGGGGCTATTCTTTACCGCATTGGCCAATCCTGCAATGAAGTCATTGTTATCTTTCATGCTTTCACTCGGCTCCCTTCTGGAGATTTACAGGAAAATACCAGTATGTAGTACCCTTTTTATTCATATTGCGTGGTTCGTTGCAAGCGAATAGTGTTCTTGTAAGCTATCGGCGATCATCAGACCCGGATGGCCTGAAGAAGCTGATCGATGAATTGGGCCTGAGGGCAAGTCGTCGAGCAGGTTTACCGAAAAGACGTTCTTCCTTTTGCTTTAGGTTGACCCCAATCTCCTAGGAAAAAACAGTTCTGATCAGGTGCAGGCAATTAAAACCATTAAGAGAAAGTAGAAAACCCGTTGGTTGGTTGTTGCTGAGCAGCCTTAGGAAGAAGGAGATAATCCTGCCATGAGTGTCACTCACAGCGAGAATAAGCAGAAAGCAGGGTTGGAGAAAGAGACGCATGCAACCGCGAGGACACGTATGATCTCTATTATCATCAAGGCCGTCTGGTCCTTGAACTCGGTCGCCGCCGTAGCTCTCACATTCATGATGGTACTCACGGTCGTTGACGTAATCTTACGGTACTTCAGCCATCCGATCCTGGGCTCATACGAGATTGTGGCCTTGTGTGGTGGAATTGTAGTCGGGTTCGCCATCCCTTCAACTTCCCTTGAGAAGGGTCATGTGTTCATGGATTTTGTCACAACGCGTATATCTACGATGAAGCAGCGTTTCATTTCCATATTGACCAGAGTGCTTGTAGCAATCCTCTTTGTCCTAATCGGAGTCTCCTTGTTCCGTATTGGGGCCGAGTTTCGGACCTCCGGCGAAGTTTCCGCAACCCTACAACTGCCGATTTATCCAGTGTTATATGGCGTTGCCATATCATGTTTCCTGGTCTGTTTCGTATTTCTCCTCGAAATCGTTGGGGCAATAAGGGGTGACCATGGCTGAGATCACGATAGGCATTCTTGGTCTTTTCGTTCTTTTGTTGTTGTTCGCCACGGGTATTGAACTCGGTTTTGCCATGGCGCTTGTGGGGTTTGCAGGATTCTGGTTCTGCAAATCTTTTGATTCGGCACTTCTTCTGCTTGGGCGAGACTTCTTCGATGTCATTGCGTCATATGGTTTTACGGTCTTCCCACTTTTCATACTGATGGGTCAAATAGGCTTTAACTCGGGTATTGCCCTGCGGCTATACGAGTCTGCGCACAAATTCGTAGGGCACGTACCGGGAGGAATCGCCATGTCGACGGTTCTTGCGGCAACGGCATTCAAGGCCATTTGCGGTTCCTCGGTCGCCACATCGGCAACCTTCTCAAGCATTGCCATACCTCAGATGGACCATTATGGCTACGACAGGAGGCTTTCCTCAGGGATAGTTGCAATCGTGGGCACGCTCGGCTGCATTGTACCACCGAGTGTGGTGTTGATCATATTCGGTATACTTACAGAACAATCGATCGGGATGCTCTTTCTTGCCGGTATGATCCCAGGCGCCATTATTGCCTTCCTGTTTCTGGCCATTATTTACACCTGGGCAAGAATAAACCCTTCTGTTGCTCCTCGGGGGGAAAGGTCCACTTGGAACGCAAGATTTAAGTCCCTCCCAGGGGTGATACTGATCGGAGTGGTATTCGTTCTTATCATGGGTGGGATTATGACCGGGTTGTTTACGCCCACGGAAGCAGGAAGCGTTGGGACGTTTGCCATATTGCTGCTGGGGATTTTTCAAGGAGGCCTGACACTTCAAAAATACTGGCAATCTCTTAAAGAAGCACTGCGTACCACCTGCATGATCCTGATGCTGGTTGCAGGATCGACGATATTCGGTCACTTTATTGCGATTACGAATATTCCGCAGGCTGCCGCTGAATGGATTTCCACCCTGACTATCAACCGCAACATCATTCTGTTCTTTATTTGTATGATTTTCCTCATTGGCGGGTCCTTCATCGAGGACCTCGCATTTATGATTCTGGCAATTCCGATCTTTTACCCGTCAGTGCTTAAGCTGGGCTTTGATCCCATTTGGTTCGGAATAGTAATCGGCATTACCGTGATGATCGGGGTCGTAATCCCGCCTATGGCTGTTTCCGTTTTTGTAGTTAAGACAATCACCAACATACCGGTTGGTGTCATCTATAAGGGGGTATATCCATTTCTCATCGCGCTTGTGATTTGCGGGATATTGTTGGTTCTCTTCCCGCAGCTCGCGACTTATCTTCCCGCGGTTCTCTTGCGGGGATAACCCACCACACTGGAGGTCAGATCATGAAAAAGCTTTTTATCATTTGTGTCTTCCTTCTCTGCACGGTTTCTCCCGCTCAATCCAAAGATACCGTCAAACTCACGTTCAGCGTCTATACCCCTCCTACACATCGATATGCGATTCTTGGGTCGCAGTTCTGCGATGAAATAAAAAAGCGGACCAACGGAAGAGTCGAGATCGCATACTACCCGGGCGGGACGCTTACAACCGCGACTAAAGTCTATCAAGGAATCGTTACCGGCGTATCCGACATCGGCATGTCTCATACAGCTTACACGCGCGGCAGGTTTCCCGTGACTGAGAGCCAGGATCTGCCGATCGGTTTTCCCAGCGGGTGGGTTTCAACTCAGGTGTTGAATGATTTCTATCATCATTTCAAGCCAAAGGAATGGGACCAGGTTCATGTTCTGTTTTTTCATGGGACAGGGCCCAACATTATTTATACAAACACAAAGGCGCTGAGGAAACTGGATCATATCGAGGGAGTGAAGATCAGAGGGACCGGGAGAATAGCCGACACTGTCAAAGCCCTTGGAGCCACTCCAATGCCGCTGGAGATGGCGGAAGTATACGAGGCAATGATGAGAGGGGTGATTGACGGGGTCATGGGGCCGATTCAGCAAATAAAGGGGTGGAAGACTGCTGACGTGACAAAATATGCTACCGCATGCTGGCAGATAGGAAGCGTGTTCACATTCTACGTGGCAATGAACAAAGGCACGTGGAACAGCCTGCCCGCCGACATCAAGCAGATTTTCACCGAGGTGAGCAAGGAATTCCAGGACAAGTACGGTGTTGCAGCCAATGAAATCGACATCGAAGGCAAAGAGGAACTGAAAAGGGTCAAGGGAGAGCTGATCGAGCTTTCCGACGAGGAAGCACGCAAATGGCAAAAGGCGGTCGAGCCCGTGGTGGAGGTCTTCACAAAGGACCTGATTTCGAAGGGCTTCAAGAAAGATGAGATCGATTCATATATAAAGTACATAAGAGATCGTGTCCAGTACTGGAAAACCAAAGAAAAGGAACGAGGCATTGTGACCGCTTTCTAATTCAGAGACTTGATCAGCGCGACGAATCTTCTCTAACGATACAAAGGGGGTTAGTCTCCATGACATTGGTTTGCAGAGAACCTACCGAGGAAGCGCCTTGCAAGAAGGCCTGTCCTGCTGGCGTCGATGTTCCACGTTATCTATCCTTTATCGCCAGAGGAATGTTCGATCAGGCCCTAGCCGTGATTCATGAAAAACTTCCCTTCGCCCTGGTCTGTGGGTACGTATGCCCTCATCCTTGCGAGACAGCGTGTCATTTGCAGTCAGTGGGCGAAAGCCTCGCCATCCGAGGCTTGAAACGATTTGTCGCGGAACATGGTAACGACAGCATGGCATTCCGACCCAAAATAATGAAGCACACGGGCAAAAAGGTCGCTGTCATCGGTTCGGGCCCGGCCGGATTGACTGCCGGGTACTACCTGGCTCGATTCGGTCACAGTGTTACGATTCTTGAGGCGTTGCCAGCTCCGGGTGGGATGCTGCGGGTGGGCATCCCCGAATATCGCCTGCCAAGAACGGTGCTCGAAAGTGAAATAGAGCGGATAAGAAATGTTGGTGTCGAGATTTTCACAAACCGCAGAATCGAGTCCATCGAGTCTCTCTTTTCGGAGGGATACGATGCAATTTTGGTTTCGGTGGGCGCTACTCAGGGCGCGACAATCGAAATCGCCCCGCCCGAACTGTCTGGCCTTTATATGGGCACGTCCTTCTTGAGGGATCTCAACCTCGGGAAATCTATCAAAACAGGCGTGACCGTGGTGGTTCTCGGCGGAGGCAATGTCGCATGCGACTGCGCAAGAAGCGCCATAAGAATGGGGGCCAAAGCCGTACACATGCTCTGCCTTGAGCCAAGGGGAGGTATGCCGGCATCTGAGGAAGAGATCGAACAGTGCCAGGATGAAGGAATAGTTCTACATCCATCGACTTTTTGCACCGAAGTTCACGGCAATGGCGGGAATGTTGAAGGCATCGTATGTCAGACGGTTAGGGATTTTCGTTTCAATGAAGAGAAGGCTTACATCGACTACGTCGAGGGAACGGCTTCATTCTTGGAGGCGGAAACGGTCATTTTGGCAATAGGACAGGTGCCGGAGCTCAAATGGCTCGGAGATCTCCCTGGTGTCCGCATTTCCAAAAGAGGGACGCTGCAAGCCGACGAGGACACTCTTTGTATCGGGCCGCAAGGGGTTTTTGCAGCCGGGGATGCTCTTACTGGAACTAAATCGGTGGCGGAGGCTGTGGCCGGCGGAAGAAAGGCGGCGGTTGCCATTGACCGGTATCTCGGAGGCGAAGGCATAATTGCGGAAGAATCGGATTGGGGAGAGAGCGACGACAAAGAGACCGGAGGCGGGGTGAAGCTTAGCAGGAAGGTACGACCGACACTGCTGCCGCCGGGAGAGCGCCGGAGCGGTTTTTCTCTTGTGGAGGTGAGTTTCGGCGATGAGAAATCGGTCGTGGAGGAGGCTAGGCGTTGCCTCAAGGCGAATCTGCCTATCTATTATGATTCGCGCCTGTGTGCCGACTGCCATAGCTGTGAAATCGCCTGTTCTGCAATACACGAAGGCACCTTCAACATTCACAAAGCGAGGCTTAGGGTGGTCGGTGAAAAAGATGCATCTCCCGATTACAAAGTCGTTTTTCTGGATAACTGCGTCAATTGTGGTTTTTGCGTGAAAAGCTGTCCATATGGGGCTCTTACACATAGAAATCAAGATACCATTGCAGAGAGTATTGGAGATAAACCATGAAACTGTACGCTGGAAAGATCCTCTATGTTGATTTGAACAGCAGGAAGACATGGACCGAGCCTTTGTCGGCAGATATGGCAGCTTTGTACATTGGAGGCATTGGCATCAACGCCAGGCTCGCAGCCGATAACATAAAACCAGGGGCCGATCCCCTCGGCGATCAAAACGTTCTCATGTTCAGCCCCGGTGCTTTTGTAGGAACAGGCGTACCCACCGCTTCGAGGTGCGATGCGTGTGCAAAATCACCTTTGACCAACATGCTAGGTAGTTCAAATTCCGGAGGGTTATGGCCAACAATGCTAAAGAGCGCCGGCTACGACTCCCTGGTTATACTGGGTCAGGCAGATAAGCCGGTCTACGTGATCATACATGATGACAAGGTTCAAATTGCTGATGCCCAGCATCTTTGGGGCCTCGACACGTGGCAGACAGTGCGCAGGATCCGGAAAGAACTCTCGGACGAGGAAGTTCCTGTCATATCGATAGGTGTTGCGGGTGAGAACAAAGTGAGATATGCGACTATAGAAAACGGCCAGTTCCAAGGGTTCGGCCGAACAGGCTTAGGAGCTGTCATGGGCTCTAAGCAACTGAAGGCAATCGCGGTTAGAGGTACAGGAGACGTGAATGTCGCCCGGTGGAAAGAATTCCTCTTAGCCTCCCAGGATACAAGAGAAAGAATTGTAAATGAAATCTCATTCGATTTAACACATAAATTCGGCAGCATGATGGTTAGCAATCCATATCAAGAGCTTGGCGCCCTAGGAGGACTAAACTGGCAAGGCAGGGAATTGACATACTGGAAGAACAATATGACAAGAGAGGTGATGCGTCGCGACCATATTATCAAGAACTCTGCCTGCCTCAACTGCCCCATAGGATGCATCTTCTGGGTTGAAGTAAGAGACGGTAAGCATACCGGTTTAAGAGCTAGGGGCCTGGAGGTTACTGCCACCTTTGAATTCGGCGGAAAATGCGGGATCAACAACCTACCCGCAATAATCAGCCTAAGTGACCTATGCCATCAGTGTGGCATCGATTTCGCGTCGAGTGCGGAAAGCATTGCCTTTGCCATGGAGCTTTACGAAAAAGGGATCATCGGCAGTGAAGAAACTGACAACCTGGAGCTAAAATGGGGCGATGAGTCCTGTATCTCTCAATTGGTAGCAGATATAGCAAATCGACGAAGTATTGGCAATTTGCTTGCCGAGGGTGTCAAACGTGCCGCCGCCGTCATTGGAAAAGGATCGGAGAAGTGCGGAATGCACATAAAAGGCTTGGAAATGGCGACGCGTGATCCTAGGGCCAAATGGGACGTATGGTCCTTGGGATATCTCACCAATGTAAGGGGCGGTGATCATCTCCGGGTAAGATCACCTGCTGAGACTACCAAGATCCCTACGCTTAGCTACAACAAAGAGACACTTCACCGATCTACTAATGTAGAAATGTTGGATATGCTCGGTGATACAAAAAATGCTGTTTTCGGCGTACCTCCCTCCGTCGTCAAAATTCCGGAGATGACAAAGTATTCAGAGGAACTGATGACTCTCATCAATGCAACCGGTGTTTGTCTCAGGCCGCCTGTTTTGCGGGCGATCGGGCCAAACCTTGTTTCAAGGCTCTTATCATCAGGTAGCGGGGAAGATATTTCCCCGGAAAAGGTGATGGAGGCAGCCGAGCGCATCCTGAATTTACAGCATCTGTTTAATATTAGAGAAGGTATGAAGAGGGAAGATTACAATTTCCCGGACAGATTCTTCGATGAAGAGATAAAAGAAGGCCCTGCGAAAGGGAAGAAATTGGACCGTGCCTCCGTGCAGCGGGTGTTAAAAGAGTACTTCAAGGTTCGTGGCTGGGATTCTGAAACTGCGATACCGGGCGATGATAAATTGAACGATCTGGGTTTGCGAAGGATTTAGCTCAACTCTGGCGTATCCAGGCTCCTGCTCACCCTGTGCATTAGAACCGCACTTACATCCAGCGAAAGGCCGGTGCATTTTCGCTTTTCATGAAAAAAGGAGAGACTGTATGAGAGGCGATCGTTGTAGTCAGGACCAGATCGATGAATACGTTCGTACAGGTAAGTGGATCAATAGGACATTTGTTGATATTTTCGATGAGAACGCGCTGACATGTCCGGATAAAGAAGCCGTCGTAGACTCTACTAAAAGGCTAACGTGGCTCCAAGTTAAGCAATGGTCAGACAGGCTTGCTTTAAAACTACTTGAATTTGACTTTTCATCAGACGAAATTATTCTCATACAACTTCCGAACTGTGTTGACGCCTTTCTTGCACAAATCGCCTGTAGAAAAGCCGCCATTGTCAATGCTCAGGCTCTTCCTGTATTCCGTCACAAGGAGATTGGCGCAGTCCTAGAGATGACAAAGGCTAAAGGCGCCATCATACCGGGGAAAGGCCACGATTTCGATCACTTCGAAATGTTGCGCGAATTGAAATGTCAGGCCCCCGCACTCCAATATATACTGGTACAAGGAAGTGAGATCCCGGATGGAACCATCAGCCTTAATTCGATATACCAAGAACCTCTTGAAGAAAAATATGAGTCAGATTACTTGAAGAAGCATTCCATCACATCCTTTGACACATCCATCATTCTTCTCACAAGCGGCACGACTGGTGTTCCAAAAGCAGTGGAGTGGTCGGAGGCGGCTTGCATAGTTGGTGGCAAAGGCATACTTGAGAAAACAAAGGCCGGATCAAACGATATTTTTGGCGGTATTATGCCGATGGCGGGGGCGTCCGGATACCTGTCTCTCTGGCTCGCTGCCCCTCAGGTCGCTGCAAAAACCGTCTATCTGGAAAAGTGGGATCCGGGTGCGGCATTGAAACTGATCGAGCAAGAAAAGATAACAACCATCTTTGCCGCACCGCCACAGCTCGAAAAGCTGTTGCTCCATCCCGCTTTTGCACAGTCCGATCTGAGCACTGTTCGCGCCATACGTTCCGGTGCCGGTCCCCTTTCGCCTGCCACCGCCATTGAACTTGAAAAGAGGATAGGATGTAGAATGGCCATCTCCAGCGGTACAACAGAAACAGGGGTTCTTGCTTCGAGTGCCGTCGATGACGAGGACGATATCCGCCTCTATACGCTTGGAACGGCCATTACCGGTATGGAATTGAAGGTAGTGGACGACGAAGGCAACACTTTACTGCCAGGGAGCCCCGGTGAGCTTATGGTGAGAGGAGCAGGTGCCGGATCGGGTTACTTCAGAGACAATGAAGCGACTTTGGCCGCTTGGGGATCCCTGGACAAGAGCGCTTGGTTCAGAACTGGGGACATAGCGACGCTTGATGAAAGAGGCAATCTAAGAATTGTAGGTAGAAAGAAGGATATGATCTTGAGAGGCGGCCAGAATATTTTTCCGAAGATTATTGAAGAGGCCCTTTGGCAACACCCGGGCATCGCTAACGTGGCCGTAGTAGGAATGCCTGACAAGGTAATGGGTGAGAAGATCTGTGCGTATATCGTTCCAAAGCAACAAGGCGGCATATCCTTTGACGAGGTCATCTCTTTTCTGAAGGGGCAGAAAATCTCCACCTATATGTTTCCTGAGCGCATTGAATTAATAGACAGCATTCCCACTATTACCTATACGGGAAAGACCGACAAGAAAGCGTTACGGAAAGATATTGAGCTGAAACTTAAAAATGAAGATAAAATCTAGCAAGGCTTCATGAAACAGTGCAGGCTCTCTCGAACGACTAAAACTTCTTCGGCGCCTGCATCGACGGCGTTGACTTCCTCGCCACAGACTTTGGTGGCTCTCAAGAATCCTTCGCAGTTTGTTATGCTCATAGACTTCAGGCAGTGCGGCTTTTTATAGTAGGGGATGTATCGAAGCCAGGAGATGATATCATGGGTCCAAAAAAGATCATTGAAGGGAAAAAGATCCTCATTGTGGACGACGAACAGGACGTCTTGGATGCGCTCAGTGAACTGCTGCAAGCTTGCAAGTTGGACAGAGCCTCCAGCTTTGAACAAGCAAAAGAGCTGTTGGAAAAGAATGATTATGATGTGACCATATTGGACATAATGGGGGTCGAGGGGTTCGCGCTCCTCAGGATCGCCAAAGAGCGAAAGATACCCGCCCTGATGCTCACCGCTCATGGGCTTTCCGAAGAGAGCCTCAAGAGGGCGGCGGAAGAAGGTGCCGCATACTATGCGCCGAAAGAGGAGATTGTCAGGATAGAAACCTTTTTGGCGGATGTGATCCAGGCCAAAGAAGAGGGGAAAAATCCATGGGTGAGGTGGCTCGCGCGCCTTGGAGACTTCTATGATAAGAAATTTACAGGACCCAACTGGCGGGAAAAGGAGAGTGAATTCTGGAACAAGAAGTTGAAGAATACCCCTTTTTACTTCTGACGAGATTTCCAGTTTTAAAAATTGCGTCACTGAAACCAATTGGAGCGATCTGGCGGTTTGATAACGCTGGGTTATTTGAATAGGCCTTGAAAAATTCCCATATGATTCCGGTGCGTAAAGACTTTTTAGCAGATCGATTTCAGAGAGTGCCATTCCGTAGTACTACTTCTGTGCTTGCTCTCCGGCATTCTATGTATATTTGATGATCCTGCCGCTAAGCATCTTTTCCCTGATTGGTTCCGGCCGCATTGTTGGCCTCGACCCATTGTAGGCACCGCCCTTAATTTTCTAAGACTCACCGTTATTTTCATTTTTCATAGCTTGCCAATATTCACGAGCGCGAAAGAACCTTTTCACATTACTTCCCCTGCACAGTCCCACCCGGAACCAGAGGATATCCGCGGGCCCAAGAATGTTGGATATTTCTGATAAGGTCCAACTTATTCCCTGTTACGGACTGCGACCCCCAATCACGATTCCGGTGAAAGCTGAGGTAGGGGAACGGTATTGAAGCTCCCTGCAGCAAGCTGCGGGGAAAATGGGCACCGCCCCGAAGGGGTGGGACTCCGAGCAAAGCGAGGAGAATGCGCTCGCAATTTCGGTTCGATGGGAGGAGGAGAGGGACAAGAGAAGGCTGGAATCACAGGCATAACCTGCACAGTGCGTGGAATGGGAAAGAGAAGGCGAAGTGACGGCAATCGGAACCTCCAGGTTCGAGCAGTACATCAGGTACATGGCGCCGTTGACCTGGCGGGCCGGCACCCCTTGTCTCCCGGTGTGACCCGGAGCGGCAGACTGCATCTTCCTCCGGGTCGATATTCCAGAGAATTTCTTGCAAAACAGAAATTAGATTCTATAATACAAATATATGATTCAACGGTTGGTTCAATATACGGTACTGGAGAGGCTGGCCACTTATCCGGCTGTTGCCCTGGTGGGGCCTCGCCAGTGCGGAAAGACCACGCTGGCGCAATCCATGGGCGGGGTCTATTTCGACCTTGAACAGCAAGCGGATCGTCTGCGCCTGGACATCGAGTGGGACGCAATCGTGGCCGGAAAAGAGCTGGTAATCCTGGACGAGGCGCAATCCTGGCCCGAGGTTTTCATGCGGCTGCGTGGAGCCATCGACCTGGAGCGCAAGCGTATGGGACGCTTCCTTCTTCTTGGTTCCGTGTCCCCTTCGCTGATGGTTCAGGTTTCCGAGTCCTTGGCAGGACGGTTGTCGTTGGTCGAACTGACGCCCTTTTTACTGTCCGAGCTGAAAACGAAGGCATCCCGTCAGCGGCGTTGGTTGTGCGGGGGCTACCCCGACGGCGGCGTGCTGCAACCCCAGCGGTATCCGCAATGGCAGATCGACTACTTAACGCTTCTGACTCAGCGCGACCTGCCGACCTGGGGTTTGCCTGCCAAGCCGCAGACCACGGATCGGCTTCTCCGCATGCTCGCCGCTCTGCATGGACAGGTGTTGAATGCTTCGCAGGTGGGACAAAGCCTGGGGCTGTCGTACCATACCGTGAATAGCTATCTGGACTACCTGGCCGGGGCTTTCCTGATCCGGAGGCTGCCGTCCTACCAGGCAAACATTCGCAAGCGGCTGGTCAAGAGCCCCAAAGTCTACTGGCGCGACTGCGGTCTGCTTCATGCGTTGCAGAACGTGGCCGACGAGCGGGGATTGTTCGCGCAACCCTGGGTCGGCGCAAGCTGGAAAGGCTACGTGATTGAACAGGCCTTGGGCGAACTTTCCTCCCGAGGACGAAATTTCAGCGCCTATCATTTCAGGACCAGTGACCAACACGAACTGGACTTGGTTCTGGACCTGGGGAACAAATTGTTGGCCGTCGAGGTGAAGTTGACCTCTTCACCAACACCGGAAGACATGGCGCGCCTGGACAAGACCGCCGATATGATCAAGGCATCACTTTGCTTCCTTGTCTCCCAGACCAGCCGGCCGAGCAGTGACCATCACCGCTTTACCTGCAACCTGCCCACCTTTCTCGACCATCTGGCGGGCATTTAGAGGACCCGCGCACCCTTGTTCTTGGTTGCATGGGGCGGCCATATCAGCGTGTTCATCCCGTTCCGCCACTGCCTGAGACCATAATCGATGACGGCAGTCCCGTTTGGTCTGAACTTGATTGGGCCTCTCACCGTCATCATATCGGTCTCAAGAGCTTCTCAGGAACACTCTTACTTGTACTCGTAGAAGCCCTTTCCCGATTTCCTCCCGAGCCATCCCGCGGTAACCATCTTCCTGAGCAGGACCGGCGGCGCGTACTTGGCTTCCCGGGTCTCTTCATACAAGGATTCGGCGATGGAAAGCTCGGTGTCCAGACCGATGAAGTCGATCACCTCCAGAGGCCCCATGGGGTGGTTCACGGCCATCTTCATGGAGATGTCTATCTCCTCCCGTGTTCCCTTGGTCGCTAAACCTTCTCTGCTTCACAAAAGAAAAGGCGGTTCGTGGTAGTCCCGCATAGAGGATCACGCGGGGTATCATCGACAAGCTCATTCGTCCCGGCCTCCGGAACAGCCTCTCCCCATCCAAAGGTCAGTGCGAGCATCCCGGGTTGTAGTCGATCGGTGAGGGTGCTTTTTGCCTCCACATGCCCCAGGGGTGAACGCACCCGCACCCTGTCCCCGTCAAAAATCCCTCTCTTTTCGGCGTCAGCAGGGTGCAGACAGACGAGCGGTTCCGGGTCTGCTTTCCTCAAGGCGGTTATCTGCCGGAACTGGCTGTGAATGTAAAAAACGCTCCTAAGGTAATTTGTGCCCATAAGGGGGTACTCTTTCCGGAGCGAATCATAATCGGAGAAATATTTGGAAGGATCCAGGTACCCGGGCAAGGGCTCCTGTCCGTGCTCAGCCATGGCCTTCGAATACAGCTCGATCTTCTTGGACGGTGTGAAAAAACCATGTTGCCTGAACTTCTCGTAGCGCCTTGGAATGACCACGATCCGTCCTTTAAGGTGCTCCGCCCGAAATCCGGTTGGCTCCAACTGGTAATCAATTGCTTCATCGATGTCGTTCCAGGGAAAATCTTTCTGGAAGCCCATCCGCTTTGCAAGCTCGAACCAAAGTTTCCAATTAGGCCACGACTGGCCCAAAGGCTTAATTACTTCTTGCTGCAGTAAAGGAGAATTTGTTCTCATGCCGGGATAAGCGGTAAGGCTCGTGCCTTCGAAAAATGTGGCGGCAGGCAAAACCAAGTCTGCAAGTTGGGCCGTCCGGCTCATGAAGGTATCCATAACTGCGAGAAATTCAACTTGACGTAGAGCTTTCTCGGTCTTGCGCGTGTTGGCCCAGGTCACAACCGGGTTTCCTCCCTCCACCAGCATAGCCTTGATGGGGTAAGGTTCGCCCGTTAAGATCGCATCGAGGACCGGAGAAGGGGGCACTTGTTTCGTTAACTCAAACCAATAGCCCCGGTCCCCTGCGGGGACCGCGTCCTGGGGGAGCCGATCAAGGAGTCTCATATCCCTTGCTAGCACGGATAAGGTGTCGGGAAACCTATCGCCACCTTTGACGTCAATGTTGCCCGTCACGGCTCTAAGAATGCAGAGGCTTCTTACCGTCTGGACAACATTGACGCGTTGATCGAGACCGTTCCCCTCGAAGATCGCTGAGGGCTTCACGGTTGCGTACAGCCGGGCGGCCTCGGCTATGGTGCGGGCTGGCACGCCCGTTATATCCGCCACCCGCTCGAGCCTGTACTCCTCGAGATGGCGTTTGAGTAGGTCAAAACCAACGGTCCAGTTGTGAACAAAACTCTTGTCGTAGATGTCTTCATCAAGGATTACTCGCAGCATTCCCAAGGCGAGGGCAGAGTCGGTACCGGGGCGTACCGGCACCCATAGGTCCGCGCTCTCAGCAAGTTTTGTACGGATGGGATCCACGACGATAAGCTTGGCGCCTCGCGCCCTGGCCTCGTCAATCTGCCACCCGAACGGCGTCCGCTCGTTTGAGATTGCAGGATTCGCTCCCCATACTATTATACAGCGGGTATTTTCATAATCGGGCTCCACCATACCGCCATAAGTCAGCGTATGGGCCATTGTTCTCGTCACATAACAGAGATGGCTTGGCGTGACGATGTTCGGAGAGCCAAGCACGTTCATGAACCGAAGCACATAGAGCCAGTTGGCTCCCCAATCTGCGGCCTGCCCGCGATACACGCTTATCGCACGGGCACCGTCGGTTGCCATGATTTGTTTGAATTTGGCCACGATCTCGTCGAGCGCTGCAGACCAGCTGATGGCCTCCCACTCTCCACTGCCACGGAGTCCCTTGCGACGCAGAGGGTGAAGAATTCTATCGGGAGAATACAGGATGTCCGGAGCCGCCGCCCCCTTGGGACAAAGGCGCCCATGGGTGCGCGGGTCTTCAGGTAACCCTTCGACCCTGGAGACCCTGTTTCCCTCGACGTAGACGTTCATTCCACAACAACCAGGGCACAGCCTGCAGATCGTTGTAACCACCTTTTCCATCCTTTTCCTCCTTGAGCTACCGGGCACCGCTATGCACACACAGCAGCGAAGCCCCGTTTCTTTTCATCCTCAACCACATGTAGATGCCCGGCCTGCCTGGCACATGCGGCATACCGTCCTGACGAACCTTCCTTGCATTTGTCTTCCCTTTGATATCTATTTGTGGTCTGTCATCCACCTCTTGTACCCACCTTATCCGGTGCCGGCCATTCTGTCGCCTAATAACTGACAATGCTCGGCAGATACGTGGCGGTCTGAGGGAACAAAATGACTATGGCCAAGGCAAGGACGTATGCGGCGATGAACGGCAGTGCACCCTTGAAAATAGTTTCCAGGGGCACGTCCTCTGCGATCCCCTTCACCACGAACGCGTTTACTCCCACCGGCGGCGTCACGAGCCCTACTGCAGCGAGCAGAATGATCACCACACCGAACCAGATGGGGTCGTAACCAAGAGCAGTGACCACGGGATAGAAAAGGGGCACCAAGATCACGATAAGTGGCATCGTGTCGACAAAACAGCCGAAAACGAAGAAAAGCAAACAAATGATTGCCAAGATACCTATCGGAGGAAGAGGAAGTTCCGTCATCCAGTGAGCCAGTGCGGTTGTGAGTGTGCACAATGCCAGAAAGTGGCCAAAGACTGTCGCTCCGGCGATTAGACAGAGGACCATGCAGGCTATGACTAGCCCCTCTTTCGTGGCGCCGATGAACCCCTGCCAGGTTAGCTGACGAGTTGCCACCCCGATCGCCAGGGCGCCACCTGCCCCAATTGCTCCCGCCTGCGTCGGGCTGAACCACCCACCGAACAGCCCGCCCATGGTGACTCCAAACAGTATCAGTGCGTCGAGAATTCCCACGAGGCTCAGAAATTTTTGCTTCAGGCTCGTTCGCATTCCTCGCGGGGCAAGGGCAGGATTGTACCAACACATCAGAACAAGGCAGAGGATGAAGAGCGCAGCCAGGATAAGTCCTGGAATCACTCCACTGATGAATAGCTTTCCTATGGACTGTTCAGTGAGAACCCCGTACACGATAAACGCGCTGCTCGGCGGGATGAGAATACCCAAGCCGCCGGAACTGGCGACCATACCGGTAGCAAGGCTGTCAGCATAGCCATACTTTTTCATCTCGGGAAGGGTCACCTTCCCTATCGTTGCAGCAGTGGCGGCTGCAGATCCACACACGGCGCCAAAGGCCGTGGCTGCGGCCAAGCCAGCAATAGCCAATCCTCCAGGCAGCCCCCCGAAAAACTTATGAGAAGTCTGATATGATCTGGATCCGATCCCGGCAGCAAACGCATAGGAGCCCATCAGAACGAACATGGTGATAACCGTCAGGGGATAGGAGGAGAACACTTCAAACATGTCGCGTGAGAGCATGGTGAGTCCCACGCTCGGGCCTGTCAACCAGCCTATCCCGAGAACACCGACGAGTGCCAGCGCAAATGCGATGGGAATGCCGAGAAACAGTGTGAAGACAAGCAACGCCATACCGATGAGACCTACGGTAATCGGATTCATTATTCTGCACCCCGAGTGATGGAGCGAAGTAATTGTGCCAGAAAGACAAGACATGCAGCGAAACAGCAGAGGACGAGCCAAAACGCCAGTGGCCACAGGGGTATGAGTATCGTGCTCGTGGTCTCTCCGGTGAGAAACAGGGATTGCCCATACTCATACCCCTGCCATGCCGTAAGCGCGAAAAAAACTACCATGACAGCGGCCGCAACGCCGGCAAACACTCTCTGGAGTCGTTTCGGCAGCTTTTGAACAAAAAAGAGCACCCGCACATGCATGCCCCTGACCTCAGTAACGGCGATGGCGGAAACGATAACTATAAGCTGTAACGAGGTCACTATGTCGGTAAGCCCTGGGACGGGCCAGGTGAACAACTTGCCTCCGATCACGTCGACCCATGTGACGAGCATCATCGAAAACAATCCGGCCACCGCCACCACGACCAATGCGCCTGCCAGCAAACGGCTGATCTGTTCGGTTCTCTCGATCATGAGCAACTCCACACCTCAGAGCCATCCTGTAACGTCTTGCCCGCATGCCCTCACAAGGTCACCGCCTGATCTCCGCGGGGCCGGTCACACTCTTTAAGCCCAATTCAGACTGCTTCTGGGTCCAATATTGGATGCGCTCCTTCGCAAAACTGATATGTTTTCTTTGATCGTCTGCCGAGTATCCTTTCGCGACCATTTTCTTGATATATTCTTCCTCCAGTGGTTCGAAGGCTTTCTGCCACCTCTTGGTCTCGTCCGGGGAAAGCCTGATTACTTCATTTTTCAGGCTGACAGTATAATCGACTGCTCGGGTGTTGATATCGTCCCACACCCTACCCGTCTTTTCTATCCACTCCTCTGATAATTCGGTCATGACCTTCCTGACGTCCTCCGGCAGCTTACCCCAGGTGGATTTATTCATCACGACGTAGAAAGGATAGACGCTGCTGAGCACCCAGACATCCGTTGTATACTTACATACCTCTGCAAACTTCCAGCCCTGAAGCGTCTCGATGGAATTCATGCTCCCATCCAGCACGTTCTTGGCTATGCCGTCATATACCTCCGACATAGGCATGTCTCGCGGAGTTCCACCCAGGGCCTTCAGCGTATCGCTCACCGCACCGGGCGCTTTTATTTTCATTCCTTTGAGGTCCTCAAGAGTGCGCACCGGCTTGGTAGTGTGAATGGCGCCGTTACAGCCGTTATGAAAGTAAAGCACATGTGTCTCATCCCATTCCTTTGGCCTGAACTGCCTGTACCAATCGTTTGCCACATGGGTTGCTACCCATCCGCTCGGGTAACCCAGAGGCAAAGTAAGTGCTTCCGTGACAAGAAATCGGCCCCTTGTGTACTCGGCATGCGAAAGACCCATGTCCACAATCCCCTTGACCACCCCATCGTACATCCTGGGCGCGGTCAGCACTGATCCCGCCGGGTGATAGGCGATTTTTACCTTTTGGTTGGTCCGCTTTTCTATTTCCTTACAGAACTCTTCCGCAAGTTGGGACATTGCATGGGTTGGAGCAAAAAAGTTGGCATACCTTAGATTGATGACATCTGCGGAGAAAACGACTTGAGGAGTTAAACAAAGCACAGATACACAGAATGCTGCCAATATTAGTCGTAAACACATACACCTCGCTTTCATGAACGCACCTCCTTGAAGTTGGTTTAGGCCAGATTCCTCGAAAAAATTCCGCTCTCCTGCAATATAAGAGCCGACAACTCTCAGCGTCTCGCCGGCATTTTGTTATCCCGTTTTGATATGGTTTACGTTACACTCACGCCCCGCCCTAAAAACCTAAAATACTATTTATATTCATAGAACCCCTTGCCAGATTTTCTCCCGAGCCACCCCGCGGTAACCATCTTCCTGAGCAGGACCGGCGGCGCGTACTTGGCTTCCCGGGTTTCTTCGTAAAGAGATTCGGCGATGGAAAGCTCGGTGTCCAGACCGATGAAGTCGATCACCTCCAGAGGCCCCATGGGGTGGTTCACGGC
>ENA-OSEO01000323-OSEO01000323.1-sediment-metagenome-genome-assembly--contig:-NODE-323-length-131784-cov-6.861685_pt1 | contig 131784 bp, 118 predicted proteins | sample MGYA00237883_ERZ534232 | MGnify/ENA metagenome assembly ERZ534232
CAACGTCTATGGATGCAGAGAAAGGTACACCTTCAGAGCTCATTTGAAAAGCCGACCGTCTCGGAGGGATCGTATGGTGGGTCTTACGGGCTACCGCGAAGCGGTTTAGTGCAACAGAGTTTCAATCGCGCGGATACCCTCACTATGGCGGGCTATCTCATTGTTATGTATACGTATTGCGAAAAGCTCCTTGATAGCGCCTTCTCTTTCCTGCAGCCGCGAACTTTCCGTATATCATCCCAAATCGGATGTTATCCAGTTTTTCAGCACAACCTGACATGCAGCAGATTCCCGAGACTTCAGCCTCACGATTCGAGCGTCGTCTGCACGAGGTGGCTGTCCCGAGACAGCGCGACGTTCTTGGCGCAACCCCCCGTCCGGAAGCCACCCAAGGCCCAGCGAGTCACCCCGGGGCCGGGGGCCCTGCACCGCGATGCAAAGCGGCCCTCTGTGCATCAGACTTCGTCCAACGAGTTCCCGTCCCGAGGCATCACTGCCCTCGCTACCCTATGTCCGACCCAGTCTTCCAGCTCGCACGGATTGTTTACGGAGGCACTCCCGGCACGCAGGCTCCGCCCACAATCGGCCCATAGAAAACCGCCGAGTCACACCAAGAACCCGGAAAGCAAACCCGAGCGGTGATGTCGAAGCGTCTGCTCACAGTGACCAATCAGGCACCGGCAGCGGGCATCCTGGGAGGCCGGGCTTTCGAAGTTGAACAATCAAATCAGGGTTCGACACTTTCTAAGAGGGGAGCAGCAGCAAGAGGCCCGTCTTATTCGGCACCGTGGCGAGATCGAACCATCCGCAAACGACAGACCATTGTCTCACCATCCACTCGCTTTGCCCGTTCGAGGGCCGGAGAGCGCAGACAGAAGGTCCCTTTTGGGGAATCGCAAGACGACGATTCTCAGAAGATCTCCCGCCTGCGGTGCCTGAAACCGGCTTCTGGTTCTGAGATCCCCGGGCCGTTGCCTGGTTCCCCGGCAACTTGTCCGAAGGGCTGGTATTTTTTCCCATGGTCGTCTACCCATGGGAAAAAGATCAGAGCCTTGATCATCGTTGCGGCCAGCCGGATTCTTTTTTTCCGCCCTGGGAGCGCGGGGGCCTCGCCTGCATTGAGGCGTGGGTGCGGGCAAGATGCCCGCGCTCCCAGGAAAGCCGACACAACCATAGAAACCTTTTGCCTTTCGCCCCAAAGCGGCGGCAGTGCTTCCTGGCAGGAACGATGATCAACGCCCGAAAGGGTACGAGTGTTCACAAGGTGGCCGGAACGATGATCAAAACCAAAATGGGTCTCCCTCCGTGTCCACTGTGCCTCCGTGGTGAAGAGAGTTGTTCATCTTTTCCGTGTCAGAAATGGAAATTCCTTTCGAGGTAGCCTGAACCGGCTTGTCACCGCACGGGAGGCTTTGCCAGAAACGCCTGTTTGGCGTGTCTGTCAAAACCTGCCGATTCGTAAAACCTGTACAACCCTTCGTCTGTTCTTCCCGTCTGCAGCATGGCCTTGTAACAATTCCGACCCCAGGCGTGTTCCAGCACATGCGCCAGCAACGCCTTGCCCAGGCCTTGCCTCCTGTAATCGGAGTGCGTCACCACGTTTTCTATCAGAGCATAGGGCCTGCATCCTCGTGTCAGGTTCGCAACCACGGAGAGGATGCACGAGGCCACCAGTGTGCCCTCGAAAAACAGCCCGAAGCACTTCACGTTGGGATCGTTTTGGATGGCATGCCATACCCCTTCCACCACACTGCGTGGGGGCAGGGGGTCGTCGGCATCGTGCAGATGGACGTACAAGGAAAGGAGGGCGTCCAGTTCCTCGTCTTCGAGCCTCCTTACTTCAACCTTTGAAGCGTCTCTCATGGCCCCCCACTCCCGTGGGCGAGGCGTCCAGGAAACGAGCCAGCGGAAGGGGTCGCACCCTTTTCAGTAAGACTCTCAGTACGACTTGGGCAACTGGAGCCCGAACTGGGCGACGATGTTGCGCATGGTGTAGGTGGTGCCCGCGGCGATGGCCGTTCCCGGGGCCATCCAATAAAGGTGCTCGATGGCGCCTTTAAGCCGGACCCACCGGGAATCCTTATGCAGGGGGTCCATTTGGGAGTATGCCCCCAGGATTCGGGTCCCCACCAGACCGAGCTTTTCGATAAGGGTGTCGTTGTTGGCCTTGTCTCTGGAGGGCTCGTAGATGACCGTCATGCCCTTGGCGGCCTTCCAGGCCGCCTCGTAAGCGCACATCCTCAGGGCTTCTATGTCCACGGCCAGGTCCGCCAGTGCCTTTCGCACCTGGGGCTTTCCAAAGACACCCCGTTCCTTGGCGTACTGGATGAGCTCCTCGAGCAGCCGCCTGGTGGCCCCCACGGAGGAAACCGCCACCCCCCGTTCGAATGCAAGGGCCCGCATGAGTTGGTACCATCCCCTGTTTTCCTGGCCCACGAGGTTGGTGGCAGGGACCCTCACGTTGTTGAAGAAGATCTCGTTGAAGTAGTGAAAGCCCACGTAATTGCGAAGCGGTCTGACCGATACGCCCTCGCTTTTCATGTCCACCAAGAACAGGCTTATGCCATGGTGTTTCTTCGCCGCATTGGGATCGGTACGCGCAGCGAGCCAGCACCACCGCGCCCGGTGCGCAGCGCTCGTCCAGACCTTCTGGCCGTTGATGATGTAATGGTCTCCGTCCCTTTCCGCCCGTGTCTGCAAGTTGGCCAGATCGCTTCCTGCATCCGGTTCGCTGTATCCGGTGCACCATACCCCCTCCGGAGCTCCCGACGAGATGACGGGCAGGTGCTTCTTCTTTTGCTCATCGGTTCCGAAAAGCATCAGGGAAGGACCCACCCACGCCACTGCGCTGACCCCCATTCTGGTTCCGGGAAGTCCCCAGTATCCGGACTCCTCCCCATAGACCACCTGTTCCCAGACCGAGGCACCCATCCCACCGTATTCCACCGGCCAGGACATGGTGAGCCACCCTTTCCGGGACAACTTCTTGGACGTGGCCAGGGCCAGTTCCCATCCTTCGTCGGAATGCTCTTCTTCGTACCTGTGCCCGATGAATCCGGAAGGCAGGTTTTCCCTCACAAATGCACGGATATCCTCCCTCAGTCGCTCTTCCTTTTCCCCAAACTGAAAATCCATAGAACAGCTTCCTCCCGTTGCGGACCCCGTCCCCAGGGCCTATCCCTCGGCGGTCGCACAGGGGCGCGCCCCGGCCGGCCCCTCTGGCACTCAAGTCGATATGGGGCCTCACGTCCCCCCGTATCGAGCGGTCGGGCACGCGTCGTCCCTCCCCCGGCGCGTGGGGCAACCCCCTGGTGCTCACTCTGCCGCAGACACGTCCTGTGCCTTGGGCCCCCTGTCTCCCTCGGTCACGAGAAACTGCACCCGCTGGCCTTCGGTCAGTGACCGAAATCCGCTGCCTGTGATGGCGCTGTAATGCACGAAAACGTCCCCGCCTTTGTCTCTTTCGATGAACCCAAAGCCCTTCTTCTCGTTGAACCACTTGACAGTACCGGTTTCGCGTTCGGCCATGGGACCGTTCCCTCCTTTTCGTTCCAGTCTGAAGAACCCCTTTGACGGCACTCAGTTCGCCCCGCCCACGAGTATTTCGGCCTTCGGGCCACATCGCTTATCCTCACCCCTGCCCCTCTCCCACGACGGGAGGGGGAGTATGAGGGACCGGCCGCAACGATGCTAAGGGCTCGTGCAAAAATAACTTCCCATTTTGATGGGCCGATCCATCACGCCTGGCGGCGTTGCTCGTCGGTTAAATGGCCAGCCATTCGCCCTCCTCGCGCCTTGCCATGCGCGCGCCTCGACACCTGAAAAGGGGAACTTATTTTTGCACAAGCCCTAAAGGCCGAAAGCACGTTTTGGGGTGACCCCGTTCAGATACGTTCGTACGGCTTCCCACACTCCTTGCACCGGCCATCGGGGCCGATAACGCCGATGCAGCTTCCGTCGCTGCAAAGGGTGCGGCCTTCCCACCCCTCGGTCTCCGAGGGGGCGAGGACGGGCCCTTGCTCCTGCGGGACCTGCTCCTCTGCGTGGTCCTCTCCAAGGGAAGGCCCCTGCGTTTCGCCGGTGAGACCCGGCATGGCGTCCAGGGCCCTTCCGCACTCCTTGCACCGGCCATCCGCGCCGATGACGCCGATACAGCCTTCGTCCGCACAGAGGGTGCGCCGTTCCCAGTCCTCTGCCGTCTCCTCCCCCGTGTGGAAGGACCCGGACTCCCCCGGCTCCTCCCCCCCCCGAACGTCCTTGAAGGTGTTTTCTCTCAGGGGCCGTTTCTCGGTGGTCGGCACGCGGCCCGGCTCCTGTGTCTTCAACAGGTAGCCGAGCAGTTTCCTGTAAACTTCGTTGATCTGCTTCACTGGCTCCTCCGCCACGTCAACCATTGCGGGGCCTGCTTGCGTGCTCGGCAAAGCTTTCGTGACCATGGAAGATGTTCGGCGGCATGCGCATCGGCGAATCGTTTAGAGGAAAACCCCTGCCGTGTCAAAAGAAAAGCAAGACCAGGCACATTGCGGGAGCGCCGTCCTTCAAAGCTCGGCATGGCGGAAGCAATCCACCGTATGGTCGTTGACCATTCCCGTGGCCTGCATGAAGGCATAGCATATGGTGGGCCCGACAAAGACAAAGCCTCTTTTCTTGAGCTCCGCGCTCATGCGTGTGGAGGCCTCCGTGCGCGTCGGCACCTCTTCCGCCCTTTTCCACGCATTGCGTATGGGGCGCCCCCCAACAAACCGCCAGAGGTACTCGCCCAAGCTTCCAAGCTCCTGCTGGATCCTGCAAACGGCTTGCGCGTTTTGCACCGCCGCCTCGACCTTGCGTCGATTCCTGACTATACCCGTGCCGGAAAGAAGCTCCTGGATTTTCGCCCCATCGTACAGGGCCACCCTTGCGGGATCGAAATCTTCGAAGGCCGTGCGGTAGAAGGGGCGCTTCCTGAGAATGGTCAGCCAGCTCAAACCCGCCTGGGCCCCTTCCAGAACCAGAAACTCGAAGAGTTTGCGGTCGTCCTGAACAGGGGTCCCCCACTCGGTATCGTGGTAGGCCACGTAAAGGGGATCGGTCCCCACCCATCGGCACCGATGCCTCATTGCTTTACTATCCAAGGGTCTACCTTTTCCGTCGATGGGATCAGACCTCCTTCACCGGTCCGGTTGGGGCGGGTAGCGGTCAAGGGCTTGGCCTCCGATTGTCCGTGGTCTCCCATGAGGGCCAGTTCCTTGAGCGCCTCCCGGAATTCCGGGCACCGTTCCTCCAAGATGGTGCGGCACGCGGCATGATCATGCTTGGCAGCGCCGAGGGAGTATTTTCCCCCGGTCCTTTCCAGATACTCATGGGCATGTTGACGCACAGCCTCCCAACTGTCCCGACGGGTTTGGTTGCCAAGGGTCGTGAGCCTGTCCAGGCTCTCGAGCTGCCTGCTGTGGAAGGCCGGGACCAGATGCCGCATCCCCAGGACCACCCATCCGAAAAAGACCACGAGGCTGATGAGGGCCCCTCCCCCGGCTCCGGCGTAAAGGTCCATCCCGCCCAGAATGCCCCCGGCCTGCAAGGCAAAGAGAGACACCCCCCCCACCAGAAGGCTGCCGACAAACCCGCCCAGCAAGTACTTGAACCGGAAGGTACGCAGCCGTCGGCGATAGGACAGGAGCGCCTCAAGAAGGTGCGCAAGCCTCTCCGCGTGGGTTTCGATGAACTCGGCCAGATGGTCGAGCCGATGGCGAGGCGCCTCCAAAATGGCTTCCTTGAGTTCCTCCCGTTGGTTTTCCAGGTATTGCAGGTAGCTCGGCTGCCTGTCGTGTCTGCCGAAGTGTCGGTCCTGGGCGTGGGGCGAGTAGGTGAGACGGATGGGTGGTATGTCCTTTCTCCCCGTTATCTGGGACAGGTTCCAGCACAGGGTCCCGTATACCTGGAGCAAGTCCATGAGGGAAGCACACTCGTCTATGCGGTTGAGCACGTAAAGCACCCTGTCCTCAAAGGTGCGAGCCGGAAGCGTTTCCCGCAGGCTTATGTGGGCTTCCCGAACCGTTCCCGCCTTGTGGGGGTCGAAAAGGACCAAGACGAGATCCGCCATCTGGGCCAGGTCACCGATCACTTGCTGGTAGTCATACCCCCTGTCCCGTTCCGTGATGCTGTCGAGCATCCCCGGTGTGTCTATGACTGCCAGATGCTTGAGAAAAGGAGAATTGACTTTCTTGAGGCGAAAGTGGGACGCGAAACGCTGCCCGTGTTTCTTCAGCCCGCCGAAAGGATACTCGGGATCATTGAGCAGGAACTTGCCGTCCCGCTCCTCTGTCACCCGCACCGCCTCCTGGCCGTTTGCCCGCTCGTCGTAGGTCAGGACCGTGAACGAGTCGTCCGTGGGAGCCTGTCCCGTGGCCTGGATGGGGCCCCCCAGGAATTCGTTGATGAGGGTGGATTTGCCCGATGAATAATTGCCCAGAACCAGAACCTGGGGCAGCCACTTGACGTGCGCGTCCAGGGGAGCGTCGCTGTACCCGTAGCGAAAAGCCACAGGGGACAATTCCTGCCGCACCGTGTCCAGGAGTTCGGTCTGCAGAGCGCTTATGTAGTTTTCCCGATACATGTATGGTCACCTGAAGAGGGCCCAATGGGCACGCGGGGCCCCCTGTGTTTCGCCGACGGCCTGAAAGAAGCGCCGTCCGCCGTGGCCTCCTCCTTTCGTGTACACGACTCACGCCGCGCTTGCAAGGGCGCACGTGAAGGGGCCGGATACCGCCCCGCAAGGGGTGTCAGGGAAAGAACCGCACGCCCGACAGACGCCTCCGCGTCCTGTCCCAGACCAGGCACAGCCCCCGGGTCAGGGCCCCACAGCTCACTATGCACGGGAGCGCGTCCTCCAGCTCCACGACGCTTCTCCCGGCAAGGGGGGTGCGAACAACCTTTCCCTCCTGGTGACGGATCCAAAGAGGATCGTGGCTGTGGCCCCGAAACAGGATGCGGTCGGGCCAACGCTTGAAAATCTCGGCCACCTCCTGGTCGCCCAGGGTCCCGATCATGGCGGAAAGGCCCCGTTTGCGGACAAAGGGCAGGGAGTGGCACAGGATCGCCTCCCCGCAATCCAGACGCAGGGGGAGCTGCTTCAGGTAGTGCACGGTGGCGCCTGAAACCGGGCCGTCTTCACGACCGGCGTGGTTCACCACAACCGCGTGATCGTTGTTGCCTTTGAGGGCCGACACATCGTGAGCCTGGAGGAGGCGCACACAGGCATCCGCGGTTTCCGCATGCATGGAATCGCAAATGTCCCCCAGGTGGAAAATCCGCTCGCACCCTTGTCGCCGGAGGGCTTCCAGGGCAAGGGCGATTGTTTCCGGCCGTCCGTGGCTGTCGGCCATGATGCCCACCATGGCCGGCCCTGCCGGGGCATGGAACCCCCTCGGGAAATCCGCAACCTCTTGGACAAACTGGGGACACACGTCGCGGATTCTTACTCGGCCAAGGATAGAAGGAAGAGCACAAGCGCGAAAATGTATGTCGTGAGCATGAGAACGACCATCCTTCGTGCAGGGTCACGTGAGTCAGGCCGGTCCGGGTGAGGACTGGCCGTACCCTGATGCACCGATCTGCCCGAACCGCCCCGAGCACCTTGGCGCAAGATCATATTATCTCGTCCACCCGGAGTCTTTCGATTTCTTCCCAGGTATAGCCTCCCACTTCCAGGAGCACTTCCTCGGTGTGCTGGCCGAATTCGGGCGCGGGAAGTCTCACCGCGGCCGGGGTCGCGCTGAAATGGAAGGGGGGGCTCACGATCTTTATGGGCCCGTGGGCGGGGTGGTCGAACTGCGTGACGTATTCGTTGGCCTTGACCTGCGGGTCGTCGAGCAGATCGAAAAAATTGTTCACCGCGCCGAAGATGAAATCGCCACCGGCCTTGAGGATTTCTATCCAGGCGTCCCTGGGCTTGCTCCGAAAGGTTTCGTCCAGGCTGGCTATAAGATCCACCCGGTGTTCGGCACGGGTGTACATGTCCTTGCAGCGTGGATCGGAAACCAGGTCCTGCCTTCCGATGGTGCGGCAGAAGTCGCCCCAGTACCGGTCAGATTGGAGCATGGCCAGCATGATCCATTTGTCGTCCTGGCACGGGTAGTAGTTCCAGAGGGGATTTCCCACTTCCCATCTTCCCCGTCGTTGGATCTCCTCGCCCACGTTGAGCAGCAGCGAAATGGGAAGCTGTTGAAACCAGCACATGCTTCCCAGAAGGGACGCTTCCACCTTTTGGCCCTTGCCCGTGCGCTCCCGGGACAGCAGGGCCGCGAGGATTCCGACGGCCAGTGTGGTGGCGCCCACCTGATCGGCAAGGCCTCCCTGGTTGACAAGGGGGGGTTGATCGGGCTCTCCCACCGAAGTCATGATCCCGCTTCGGGCCTGGGCCAGAACGTCGTAAGAAGGGCTGCCGGCCTCCGGTCCGTGTGGCCCGAATGCCGAGCCAACGCCGTAAATGATCCGGGGATTCACACGGGAAAGGGTGTCGTAATCCATCTTGAGTTTCGCCGGCACGTGCTGCCTGAAATTGTGCACGAAGACATCGGATTTTTCCACGAGTCGGTAGAGCACCTCCTTGCCCTGGGGTTTGTTCAAGTCCAGGGTTATGCCTCTCTTGTTGCGGTTCTGGCCCTCAAAGTACGTGTTGAACGGCACATCCTTGTCCACCAGGGTTCCCATGATCGCCTTCATGCCCCTGCCCGGATCACCGAACTGCCTGTGCTCTATCTTGATCACGTCCGCGCCCAGGTCGGCAAGAAAGGTCGTGGCCACCGGTCCCTGCTGCCAGTGGGTCCAGTCCAATACCCGGAATCCATCGAGACACATCGCCATAACGGGTCCCCTCCTTTGGATACGCCCCGCGTCACCCCCAGGCGCCTTCCGGCACCGTACCGCCCTTGTGCCTCCGCGCGCCGCCGTGGTGACGGGCAAAATGGCCGCCTTCGTTCCGGTGCACGTCGGAATCGGGCGGTGCCGATCGTCTCCGCGCCGGTATACTGCGCGCGGTCACAAATTGTGATTTTCCACGTCTGCCTCTCCCTCTGGGAGAGGGTCGGGGTGAGGGTGTAAAAAGCGCAGTCTATGGCCGTGCAAGGTATAGATTGCCGATTCGTGCGCCTGCGGGATGCCTCTTGCCCGGGGGAGCACGATCCGGAGCCCATCAAAGACCCAGGTGTCCGGCCACCTTTTCGAGATGGTAATCCGTGTCCCCGAAGGCCACCTCCGCGGCCTTTGCCCGGCGGTAATACAGGTGGACGTCGTATTCCTCGGTGAAGGAGATGGCGCCGTGGATTTGATGGGCCAAGATGGTGACCCTTCGGGCGGCGCTGCTCGTCCATGCCTTGGCCATGGCCGCCTCCATGGCCGCCGACATCCCTTCGGAGATCTTCCAAGCTGCCTGGTAAGAGATGAACCTGGAGCCGTCGGTATCCAGGACCATGTTGGCGCAGTGGTGCTGCACGGCCTGGAAGCTTCCGATGGGGCGTTCGAATTGTTTGCGGGCCTTGGCATAGGCTACCGTCATGTCCAACACGGCTTGCAGGGTGCCCACCATTTCGGCGCACTTGCCCACCGCCGCTTTTTCCTCAAGACGTTCCAGAAGATCCCACGCCTGGTTCACCTGTCCGACCACGTTGCCGGCCGGCACGCGCACCCTGTCCAAAACCATCTCGCATTGCTTGTCATAGGCCAGGGTTCGCAGAGGCGTGCACGTTATCCCCGGGCTCTTGGCGTCCACAAGAAAGAGCGTGAGCCCCCCCTTGGGACCCTTGCCTGGATCCGTTCGGGCCACACAGAGAATATAGTCGGCGAAATGGGCGTTCTCCACAAAGAGCTTGGTGCCGCTTATCAGGTAGTGGTCCCCGTCCGCCTCGGCTCCCGCGGCCACCCCTGCCGCTCCATACCAGGCGCCCGGCTCGATCATGGCCAGGGTGAGCACGGCCTTGCCGTCGGCTATCTTGGGCAGCAGATCCCGTTTCTGGTCCTCCGAGCCTGCGTCCAGCAGGGTCTGCCCCCCGAGGATGGTGGTGGTGAAAAAAGGCCCCGGGGCGCACACCTCTCCCATGGCCTCCAGCAAGAGGCACAGGTCCAGGAAGCTGCCCCCCGTTCCCCCGTACTGTTCCGGTATGGCCACCCCGGTCCAGCCCAGATCCGCCATTTTCTTCCACATCTGCGGGGGGTAGCCCCTTTCGTCGTCCTTCATTTCCCTTACAAGAGAACGGGGGCATTCTTTCTTGAGAAAATCGCGCGCGGAAGAAAACAATATCCTTTGCTCTTTTGTGAGGCCGAGATCCATGGTTCTTCTCTCCTTTCACACAAGGTTCGTCCCCAATAGGGGTGCTACTTCCTGGGAAGCCCCAGCCCTCTTGTGGCGATGATGTTGCGCATGATTTCGGACGTGCCTGCGCCAATGGTGGCCGAGATGCAATCGAGATACCCCCGGGGCGCCAGCCCTGCAAAAGGTGCCCCTTTCGCCCCTGCCGCCAACTGCCCGTAAGGGCCCAGGATCTCCATGCTCGCATCGGCCAAATGCCTGCTCAGTTCCGTGGTGGTCAGTTTGAGAAGAGAGGCTTCCACATTGGGCACCTGTCCCTTGTCCAGCATCTCTGCAGTACGCCAGAAGAACATGTAGGCGATTTCGATCTTGGTGGCGATCTCGGCCAGTCGCCGTCGCACCGCTAGATTCTCACCGAGCGGTTTCCCGTCTCTCCGGGTTTGGTTCACATACTGCACGAACCGCTCGAACACCCGCCGGAACCCGCCTATCCCCACCATGAGCCTCTCGAAATCGAGCGCTACCATCAAATAGTAAAAGCCCATGTTTTTTTCGCCCACCAAGTTCTTCTTGGGTACGCGCACGTTGTCGAAGAAGACCTCGTTGAAGGAGTGGACCCCGACAATATTGATGAGCGGGCGTATGGTGACCCCCGGGGTCTTGTTGTCCACTATGAAAAGGCTCACGCCTCTGTGTTTGTGGGCATCGGGATCGGTCCTTGCCACCATCCAGGCGTAATCCACAAGGTGGGCGGCCGTGCTCCAGATCTTCTGACCGTTGATGACGTAGTCGTCCCCGTCTTCCACCGCCCTGGTCTGGAGACTGGCCAGGTCGGAACCCGCGTCCGGTTCGCTGTAACCGAGCCACATCTCCACCTGCCCACCGGCTATTCTGGGGATCCACTCCTTCTTGTTTTCATCGCTTCCGAACCTGAGGATGGTCGGCCCGGCTATTCCGGTGGCCACGCCCATGCCGGGGGCCCGATAGTAGCTGAGACGTTCGTCGAAGATCGCCTGTTCCATATGGGAGTGCTGCCGGCCGCCGTACTCCTTGGGCCAGGATATGGTGAGCCATCCTTTTTCCACGAGCTTCTGTCTGAACCTACGGCCCGCTTCCAGCAGCTCCCGGTCCTGGACCTCGAGGGAACCATATCCTCCGGGCCAGTGCGTGGACCTTTCCACCCAGTCGGAGGGCAGCTCCTTTTGAAGAAAGTCCTCCACTTCATTCCTGAAGGCTTCTTCCTTCTCACTGAAACGATACTCCATGACTCCCCCTTTCTAAGAACAGGACCCGGCCGACATGTCCCTTTTGGGCTCTGATCATCGTTTCGGCCACCGGTGGAATGCTGTCTTTTTGGTGAGCGACGCCCACCCCAGGAAAACCTCAATTCTGAAGCGGCTCCGAGCATATGGGGTCGGCATTGCTCGACGCGAGGCGGTGGCTCACTGCCTGGGCAGGCCCAGACCCCTCATGGCAATGATGTTGCGCTGGATTTCCGATGTCCCGCCTCCGATCCCCATGGAAGGAGAGCTCAGGTAGGACCGCATGATCAGCCCACGCAGCGGTGCCCATCTGGAACCACGATCCAACTGGCCGAAAGGCCCGAGGATGTTCATGGCCACGTTGGACACCTTGTCGAGCAGTTCGCTGGAGAGCAGTTTGGTTGCCGAAGCCTCGTAATTGGGGACCCCACCCTGGGTTTGAATGCAGGTGATGCGGTAGCAAAGGAGCCGAAGCACCTCCACCTCGACGGCCAGCCGGGCAAGGGAGGATTTCACAAAGGGATCCTCGGCAAGGGGTTTGCCGTTTCGCAGGGTGACCTTGCAGAACCGTACGAGCTCCTCGATCGTTTGTTTCATGCGCGCGGGCCCGCCCACGCCGGATCGCTCGAAATCGAGCGCAACGGCGAGCTGGTACCACCCCTTGTTTTTCTCGCCCACCAGGCTGTCCTTGGGCACCCGCACATTGTCGAAAAACACCTCGTTGAACGAATGGAAGCCCATGATGTTTATGAGGGGTCGCACCGTTATGCCCGGGGTCTTCATGTCCACGACGAACATGCTCATCCCTTTGTGCTTCGGGACATCCGGGTCGGTCCTGGCGGCCAGCCAGCAGTAATCGGCACGATGTCCCACGGAGGTCCAGACCTTTTGGCCGTTTATGACATAGGCATCTGCCTCCTCCACGGCAGTCGTGCGGACCGAGGCCAGGTCCGACCCCGCCTCCGGCTCACTGTACCCTAAGCAAAACACGATCTCTCCCCGCGCGGCCCCGGGAACATATTTCTTCTTTTGCTCGTCGGTGCCGAACCTCAGGAGGGTGGGGCAGACCCACCCGATGGTGATGGCGGTTTCTATCCCCGTTGGGGTCCCCACGGAAGCCATTTCCTCGTCGAGGATGAGCTGATCCATGTGGGAACGCCCCAGGCCTCCGTACTCCTTGGGAAAGGTGATGGCGAGCCATCCTTTTGCGCCCAGCTTTCGGTTCCACTTCCTGGTGATGGCCCATGATTCGTCGGTCTCTTCCCAGGTGGTGTAGGCAAGCTCCTGCCACCTCGGGGGCACTTCCTTTTCAAGGTACCGCCGCACCTCCTGCCGGAAAGCCTCCTGCTCCGGTGTAAACCTGTATTCCATGGCTGTTCCACCTCTCTATCGTCCCATCCCTTCAAGGGGCCGTATGCCGGGGAGTGCCACTCTCCTCGCCACGTTCCCCGGGGTGCGCTTTTGGGCACAAAGCGGATGCCGGTTCCCCGTGGGAAGTGAAAGAAGACCGGCGCTGTCACCGAGGCCACAACTTATACATAACCCTGCCACCACGGGCAACCGACTGGTACCGGAGTCGCCGTTGCACGAACCCCCATGAGAACCCCACCTGCCGGCAGCAACACGGACCCAGCCGCTGCATAGCATCGGCTCCCGAACCACGCAAGGCCGTCTTGGTCCTTCGGGCCGCCTCGCATGGCGGCACTCCAAAAAAAGTGAGCAGAACGGGTCTGCGCCCCTTTGCTGCCGATCGGCCGGCCCTCATCGCCGACCCGCGGCCGGCATCAGTGCGTCTGCTGGGCGTACTGCTCTCGCAGCTTGCGTTTCAGGATCTTGCCCGTAAGGGTGGTGGGGAACTCCATGACAAACTCGCACGCCTTGGGGACCTTGAAACGGGGCAGTTTCTCGCGGCAGAATTCGATGATCTCGGCTTCCGTGCACTCGACGCCTTCCTTTGTCTTGATGCAGGCGATCATCTTTTTTCCCCACTTCTCGTCGGGAATGCCCACCACCGCCACTTCAGCCACCTTGGGATGCGCAGAAATGATGTTTTCCACCTCCGAGGGCGCGATGTGCTCACCGGCGCTGACGATGATGTCGTCGGCCCGGTCGGCCAGATAGAAATACCCGTCCTCGTCCGTGTATCCCAGGTCGCCGGCACAGGTCCACTCTCCGCGCTTGGCCTCTGCCGTCTTCTCAGGGGCCTTGTAGTATCCGTCGAAGGCGATGTCGCTCTTGCTCCAGATCTTGCCTACTTTCCCCGGGGGCAGATCGTTGAAATCATCGTCCATCACCTTCACTTCCACACCGGGGATGGGACGGCCTATGCTCTTGGGCTTCACCGCCATCTCCTTGTGGCGCAGGGTGGTCAGCGGCCCGGTCTCGGAGGAGCCGTAGCTGTTGCTCAGACGTACACCCTTGAAGTATTGGAGCACCTTTTCGATGGTGCTCTGATAGAGCATGGCCGAGCCGCTTCCCACGGAGGTGAGGCTTTCCACATCGTATTTCTTCCTCACTTCCTCGGGAAGTTCCATGATTCTGGCCAGCATGTAAGGGACCACGGAAGACGTGCTCACCTTCTCCGCGTCTATGATCTTCAGGACCTCCTCCGGGTCGAAGCCGCGGGATCGGTACACCACGTTGAGGCCACCGTACCAGAAGGTGATGGTGGTACTCCAGATGGAGTTGGAGTGCACAAGGGGCATGAGCACCATGAGCACCCTTTTCTCGGGCATGATTTCGGCCCGGCCGTAGCCGCGCAACATGGCGTTTTTCATGTTGGCCATCAGGGCCCGGCTCGAGGTGACCACTCCCTTGGGAAGTCCCGTTGTGCCCGACGTGTACCCTATGTAAGCGATGTCGTCGGGCCGCACATCGGCTTCGGGATTCTCCTCGGACTTCGAGAGCACCTCTTCGTAACGCCTCATCCCTTCGGGCGTCTCGTTTCCTGTGACGATGCACCGGTCCCTGGGAATTCTTTCAAACTTGGGCAGACAAGGCTCGACAACCTCCAGCAACTGCCCGTCGAGAAACAGGCCGGTGGCGTCGCTGTGGTTGACTATGTAGGCAATCCCCTCGGTGTCGAGCCGGTAGTTGATGGGAACCAGCGTGATGCCGGCCCGAAGCAGTCCCTGAATGATCTCCAGCCCCTCAATACCGTTGTAAACAAGATAGGCTACCTTATCTCCTTTCTTGTAACCCATTTCCAGCATCCCGTTAGCCAGCCGGCTCACCCTCCGGTCCAATTCCTCGTAAGTCACCCGCCTGTCAAAATAGACGGCCGCGGTCTTGTCAGCGAATTTCCATGAGCTGAGCCTGAGCCCATCGCTTGCATTCATCTCCAAACCTCCCCATTGGGCTTTCCGGTTTTACCTGGGTCAGGGCGGCACCCAAGAACGCGCCTCGAGGCGGCATCCGCAGGGTCCGGCTGCAAGGCCCCTGTGCAGGTTGTGCCGGTGATTGATGACTCCACGACTTGGGGCGGCAAGAACTCCGGTTGCCCCGTTGACGATGAGGAATCATTCTTACCAGTGCAAGGCCATGCCGTCAAGGTTCAGGGGGGTGGAACCGGCCCTTATGCCTCGGTCAGCCTTGATCATCGTTCCGGCCGGTTCCTTATACTCCCTCTCCCGTCGTGGGAGAGGGCTGGGGTGAGGGGGAAAGGATGCGGCGGGAACGGTGATCAAGGCCCCTGGGTGGTACCGCGACCGTCGAGCGCCTTTCTGCCGGCCTGGACAAGCTGCGCGAGCTCGAGCATCCTATCCACGAGCAGAGATGCGGACTCGGTGCCGTAATCGTCTTCGAGCACCATGTGGCGCGGGTCCTTTTCGAAGCGGCCCCTTCCTTCCCGGCTCGAGTAGGCTCCGGCTCCCAACTGATACCTGCCCGAAGTGGCCACAATCATCTGGACGGTGAGAAAGAAAATATCGATGCTCGTCAGCGTGGTCTCGATGCCTCCTCCCCTCAAGAAGGCAACGGCCAGGGCTCCGCCCACTTTGTCCTTCAGCGCGCCCCTGTAAAGGTTGCCGTGGACGAAGACCCGCATCCTGTCGATGGCGTCGGCCAACTGGCCCGAGAGCCGTCCGAAGTGAGCGGGTGAGGCCAGGAGGATTCCGTCCGCATCGAGGAGCTGGGGGTAGATCTGGGACATGTCGTCCTGCTGGGCGCAGAATCTTCCCTCTGTCTGGTTTCTCACGCACCAATTGCAGTGTACGCATCCGCTTATCTTCTTGTCCGCAAGTGCTATGAGCTCCGTCCGGACTTGCCCAGGCCGCGCGGTGCGCGACAGCGCCTCTTCAACAAGGGCCTCGGTATTCCCGTTCTTTATTCGGCTGCCGCATATAGCCACGATTCGGATCATGTCCCCTCCGCCCCCTCTCTTTGTGATCCCCGCCTGACTGCCGCTCCCGCGGGCCCCTCCGTCGACGGCTTGGGCTGGTGCGGATAGAGCATCTTGCCGCAAAGCCTCAAATCGTAACCTTCCAACTGGGCCGCCATGTGGCGAAAGGCGGGCTCATTGAGCAGGCCCAGAAAAAACTGAACGCCTTGCTCGAAAAAACGTTCCCTGCAGATGACAAGGTCATAACGCTCCCATCGGATGGGCACGAAGTCCAGGCCCAGCAAGCCGGCCACCGCCCGAATGGCGGGCGCCGCATCCGCCCGGCCCGCCAGCACCTCCATACCCACGTCCAGGTGGCCCCTGCATTCCCGATCATAGCCCTCCACACGGGCCGCCTCTATTCCGGCACCGGTGAGCTCACGATCCAAGAGCGAGCGGGTGCCAGTTCCCGCGGGGCGATTGACGATGCGCACACCCGGCCGGCCCAGGTCTCCTACACAGGAAATTGCCTTCGGGTTTCCCTTGCCCAGCAGGAGCCCCTGTTCCCTTTGGCAGAAATTGACCACCGCCGGCATTTCGCCCCCGAATTCCAGTGCGGCGAAATCGAAGTTGTACTCCTCCATGTCATCCTGCAGGAGGTGGCTGGACGCGGCGTGGCAAAGCCCCCGGGAAAGGGCCCTGAGACCTCCCATGCTGCCCACGTTGCCGAACACCGCAAGGTGATCGGGAAAGACCCTGTTGAAAAGCGCCATGGTCCTTTCAAGGAGGATGTCGTGGCTTCCTACCAGGACCAGGATGCCCTGGGATGACGGAAGCTTTGCGGATCGGGGATAATTGATGATATGGCCTTCCAGCCACTGCTCCACGAGCCGGCGCGGGAAAAGCCATTTGCCCGTAACCTTGGTGGCCGGAAGTCCCTTTTCCGACACGAGGGTGTAAACCATCTTCTCGTTCACGTCGAGGAACTGGGCCACTTCCTTTGTGCCCAAGAAAGGCTTTTCTTCCATACTCACCTCACCTGCGGCAAAATCTGTTGCCTTTGCCCAAGACCCCTGATCAAGGCGCACGGGAAAAGGCGGATGCTGGTCCGGAGAGAGAACCAGCCCTTATTGCCGCACGGCCCCCATCGGGTCAAGCTCTATTTGTGAGGGCCTCTTTTTCCTGCAAACCATGGTCTCCGAGAAGATCAATATTGACAGCCAACAGACGTGTTTGATAAGCCTGCCCAACATAGATTCGGCGTTATATCACCGAGTGTCGCGGGCCTTGATCATCGTTCCGGCCACCCTGTGAACGCTCGTACCCTTTCGGACTGCAGGTGGTCCTCGTTCTCAGGCCTTCCACCGTTGAGGGGGGATAAGGGGGAGGTGTAGAAAGCTGTTGAGGCCATCATTGCGGTTCCCTTTCAGGAAAGCAGGGGCCGCTGACGTCCGCTCATTGAACCGTAAAGGTGCGCTCGGCAGGTGGCCGCCGGTGCCCCACAGAGCGTTTCCGCATCTAACCCAAAGAGTCCGGGGCATGACGATTCTATTCGTACTGCTGCTCATCGTTCTGCTTGGTCTGCTGACGGTCATTTTGCTCTACCCGGCAAGACGCTCGGCTCCCCAAGCGCCTCGGGTTCACAGAGAGAAGGCGGCCCCCCCATCACGCCCGGGGTCCGCCCCGCCTCCGCCACCCACGCCCACCGCCCAAGACCCCCCATCACCGGATACGGCGCCGGGAAAGCCCTTTGATACCGCTGCCTTCCGTGGCTACCCCGGCCTTCAGGACATTGCCTACAGCCTTGTGGATAGGGGGGTCCTTCCCACGCCGCTGGAAGAAATCGACGAGGGGCTCAGAAAACCCATCGACCGTATGATCTCCCACCTTCGGGGCATGCCCACCGCATCGTTGAGGCTCTACAACCAGTTCAGCAGCCCGAAGGAAATCGCCGCCATCGTGTCCACCGATCCCGTTCTTTCCGCAAGGGTGCTCAGAACCATCAACTCGGCCTACTACAACCTGCCAAAGGGCATAACGTCCGTTGGAAGGGCCATCATATTGCTCGGTTACAACAACGTGAGATCCCTTGTGATCCACGATACGCTCCTGCACACCCTCGGAAAAGAAAAGACGGGAACCACCGAGGATTTGAACCAGCTCTGGATTCACTCCACAGCGGTGTCGGCATGTGCGCAGTTTGTGAGCAGCCATTTATTTCGAAACACCGAAGAAGACATGGGGACCATAGGACTTCTTCATGACATCGGTAAGTACTTCCTGCAGATCTCCGAGAGCACGAGACACCTCCACGGCAAAGCTCCTCCTCTCATACAGGAAGAAAAACAGTACGGCGTGAACCACGCCGCCATGGGGAGCCTGCTGGCGCGGAACTGGAAGCTCTCCGACGCCATCATCTACAGCATCGAGTACCACCACCATCCCATCTTCTTCCCTCCCGAGAGCATACCGGAGCCCTACCTTCAGAGCAGCTTCATCCTCTGTCTTGCGGACCTCATCTGCAAGGCCATGGGTTTTTCCTGCCCCAACGATCCTATCCACCCCATCAGGACGGATTATTTCGATCTTTTCGGACTCGACCCGGACGTAAGGACCCTGGTGAGCCAGAAGATGATAAGGGAGGTGGAAAAGGCGGCTGCGGTTGTTCGCAATTACATCACGAACTGAGGGCCCTCTGACACCCCCCCCCGTTTTGTGGTCCCCACCCCGTGCATGAAGACACGGTCAGCCCGCGGCCGAAGGCCCCCCCTCGCCCACCGGCGATCCAGGGGCCCCGGCACGAGCAAAGAAGGCACGCCCCTTCGCATGGGCAAGCTCTTGGTGCGACCCGGACTAGGGCGCAGCGGTGACGGGCATTCCCATCAAGGGCCACAACACAAACACGGCGAAAGCGACCACGAGCATCAGAACGATGCTTGCGGGGATGCCGTAGAGAAAGAACTCTCCCGGTGTGAACTGCCTCGAATCATAGGCGATGGCGTTGGGCGCCGCTCCCACCAGAAGCATGAAGGGCATCCCGGCCACAACCAGTGACGCGAAGAGGATGACTTCAGGCGCGACCTTCAGATAGGGAGCGATCACCAGGGCCACGGGAAGAGAGATGGCGATGGCCGCCACGTTCATGATGAAATTGGTCATGATCATCACGAAAAAGGCGATGCTCATGACAAAGACGAACCAGTTGGCCTTCTTGAACAGGACCAGCCAGTTGACCGCGAGCCACTTGGCAGCCCCTGTTTCCCACAGGCAGATCCCGATGCTCATGGCCCCCGCGAAGAGAAGGATGATGTTCCACGGGATGTCTTCCAGATCGTTCAGGTCGAGGATACGGGTCACGAAGAAAAGAATGGTGGAGATGAGGATGATGGCCGTTTTGTCCAAGGGCTCGAGAACGGGGATGACCGACCGCAGCGACATGGCGAGGATGCACGAAAACACGATGACCGCGGCCACGATCTCCTTGCGGGTGATGCGTCCCAGATCGGAACCGAGTTCCCTGGCCCTTTGCCGCAGGCCGGGGATGGTTTTCTTCTCGGGCCTCAGAAACAGCATGAAAAAAGCCCACAGCAAAAAGGTCATGATCCACCCGATGGGGAACATGTAGTAGCTGAGCTCGAAAAAGGAGATGCTCCTGCCCACGATGCCGTTGAAAAAACCTATGGCAACCGCACCCCGGGCCGCTCCCAGCAGGGTCACGATGCTGCCGGCCCCAGCCACATAGGCCATCCCTATGAAAAGCCCTTTGCCGAACTTGGTGGGCTTTCCTTCCTCTGTGTAGAGGGCGTAAATGGTAAGGAGCAGGGGATAGATGGTCGCCGCCACCGCCGTGTGCGCCATGATATGGGTGAGGGCCGCGGTGACCACGAAGCAGCCCAGGTAGATCATGCTGGTCCGTTCCCCCACAATGGCGAGCATCTTGTAGGCGAGCCTGCGGGTCAGACCCGTCTTGGTGAAGACCATGCCGATGACCACCGAGGCAAAGATGAACATGACCGAGGGGTCCATGAAATCGTTGAACGCCGCCTTGGCAGTACGCACCAGGAAAAGGGCCTGCAAAACACCGATGACCAGACTGGTCACCCCTATGGGGACCACCTCGAAGACCCACCAGGTGCCGGCCAGCAGGAATATGGCCAGGGCCCCCTTTCCTTCCTTGCTCAAGGGAAAACTCTTGCCCAAAGGGTCCACGGCATCGGGAAGGGGCGGCCAAAGATAGAGGGCCAGGAAGAGAACAACCCCCAGGAGCATAAAAACCAACTTGAGATCGAAAGTCATCTTTTTCGTTGTTATGTTCTGGTTCATATATTCTCCTTCTCGTGTTTGCACGCTCAGTCCCACACACCTTTCGGGTCACAGTCTAAAAGGCCCCGTTGTCCCTGGTGCCGGAATCCTTGAAAGCCTGTCCGGCGCTTCCCTGCGCCGCGAGGGACCGTCGGCAAGGGCGCGTGACGGACCACCGCGCGTCCCCACCGTCCCACGACTTGTGAGCATTAACACATAACACATAACACAAACCGACACCTCTTGATCCCATCGGGGGCAAGAAAACGCGGCAGCCGCGACGGGGTGTGCAGGGCAGACCGTTTTCCAGGGCTCAATAACCGACAATCTGCACCACCACCTTGCGCTGCCGCGGGCGGTTGTCGAAATCGAGCAGGACCACTTGCTGCCAGGTACCCAGGGTCATTTGCCGATCCACGATGGGTATGTGAAGAGAGGGGCCGAGCAAGGCCGCGCGCACATGGGCGTATCCGTTGCCGTCTCCCCACCGTTCGTTGTGTCTGTAATGGGCATCTTCCGGAGCCATGCGCTCGATGGCCTCCTTGAGATCGCCGATAACCCCGCTTTCGAATTCGATGGTGGTCAGCGCCGCCGTGGAACCGGGAACAAAAAGCGTCACGGCGCCTTCGGCGACACCCGATGCGGACACCGCCCGGGCAACCTGCTGCGTGAGGTCGACCACATCGGTCCTGGCGGTGGTATCGACTTGCAGCTCGTGGGTCACAACCGTAGCCTTCGCGTTCACGTGCCGATCCTCCCCCCATGTGAAGGCCTGTCTGAAGATCCCGGCGGCCCCCATGGGAAGCCGGGTATGGCAGATGGGCGTTCCTTATCAGGGAAGGCGGTGTGGTTTCAAGGGGCAAAGGGGGGGGCGCTGCTCCCCGGCAGCGCATGGAGCACCGAGGCCAATGCCTGGGGGATCTTCTCTATCAGTTGGGCAACCTGGGTTGCGGGTGTGGGATGGACGAAGTGGCCGGTCCAGCGGTTGGCCTTGGCAGCCACAACCGCTGCCTCCGGCGGCGAAAGACCGGCTGCGCACAGGACCGTGAGCAGTCCGGTCAGGGTGTCGCCGGTGCCGCCGATGGCCTCCATGGCCTCGAATGACGGCTGATCCACGGTTTCGAGCACCTTGGTTTCATTGGCAATGTGGTCCGACCGGCCCTTGACCAGCAGGTGCCTGGCGGCATTATGATGCGAGTAAGCCCGCTGGATCAAATCGTGGACCTTGCGGTCCTGGTGCAGGATGAATCCTCGGGTGTAAAAGGGATGCGGCGCCATTTCATCGGCAAGGAAGGCGAGCTCTCCCACGTCCGGGGTGAAAAAATCGTAGGAGGGGGCTTGGCCGCTCATTTTTGCAGCGTACATGAAACCGGCATCGGCGATGAGAAGGGGTCTTCTCTTCATGGCATCCACTGCAAAGAGCACCTTGTTGTGCCAGTCCACGTCGGGTTGAAGATAATGGAAGGTCAACACCTGAAAATCGAAGTCCGCCAAATGCCGCGTCAAGAATGCATACAGCCTTCGGCTCCCCTCCCCCTTGCCTATGTCTCCCACCAGAAAGGCGTACACCTGCGGGCCGTCGATCGCTTCCGATGCCTTCATGGCCGCGGCCAAGAGAGCCGGAGTGCCACGGTTCACCGGTACGCTGCGTCCCTCGATCCGCAGGTGACCGCCGGTCAGGGCAAAGGGGCCGTGGACCAAAGGAAACGCCGCGTCCGGGACCGTGCCCACCACCCCTATCATTTTCGCAGCATCTCCTCGTAGGCGAGATCGAGGGCATACCCGCACAGGGTGTGGCCCAGGTCCCTGGGCCTGGGGGCATCGGTTAGGGTCTTTCCCACCATCTGTTGGGCCAGAAACGGCACATCCGGGCAACCTCCGCCGGAAACATTCACGATGGTCAAATCCTCTTTCGCGACGGTGATCTTCATGTTGGCAGCCCGCACCATCCAATAGTCGCCGAAATCCTTCGTGTGGAAAAGGTCCACCGGCGCCAGGAGCGGGGCCGTCACGGGCACGACCGCAAGGGGCGGGATGGCGGCTCCGCGCAGTTCGCGCACTATGTCGAGCTCTTCGATGAGGGGAAATTCGATGACAAGATCGCAGCCGCTGCGAATCTCAGGGGGCGGCCCCATCACCCGAACAGACCGCCCCGCTTTCTTGAGGACCCTTTCGGCCTGGATCACCTCGCTGGTGTTTTCAAAGACCAGGATCCCCCGGTCCGCCGAAGCCGCGCCCTCCTTCTTCCTGCGACCGGACCCTTTCCTTCCGAAAAGACCCTTCACGGCTCAACCCCTTGTGATCGAGATACGGTACCCCTCGCCCTCGGGGGATACGTCATGAACCCGGTATCCTTTACTGGCAGCGGCCCGTGTCACGTTTTCCTTGGACGTATCGGTATCCACCAGCACGATAATTTCCTTGTCCTTTCCAGACCGTATCGCCTCCAATGTCAGGATGACCGGCTGGGGACAGGAAAGCCCCCTTGCGTCTACGGTTGTCGCCATCTTGTGCCTCCTTATGCGGTTTTCTTTTTCATGGTGAAGCCTATGAACAGACAGACCGCAAGTCCCACGATCACCGAGGCGATACCGTAAGGACCCACCCCTGTGGGGGAGCTTGCCAAGCCGAAATTGTGGGCAAATCCCGCGCCCACGATCATGCCGAGCACAAAGACCGCTGCGTCTCCGTCCCCTTCTCCCGAGAGGAAAAGCTGGCGGCCCGGGCATCCGCCGGCCAGGGCGAAAGCGAGGCCGGCCAGAGTCATCCCGACGAAATTCCACACGTGCATGGTGTGCGCCACCGGTTGCCCCGCGAAGCCCGCCTTGAACTGACCCAGGACCAGGTTGGTCACAAACGCAAAGACGACAAGGCTGATAAAACCGCTCAACAAATGCGTCTGGCCAAACAGCACCGCGTCACGGATGGCTCCCATGGTGCAGAACCGGCTCCGCTGAGCCAAGAAACCGACGCCCAGCCCCACGATCAACGACACGACCAAAGGCGCATGCATGGACCCGGGGCCCTTGAGGCTGTAAAACAGTACACCGCTCTTTTCCTGACCCTCGACCTGTGGAAAGAGGAGCATCAAGGCGAGAAACCCGAGCATGATAAGGGGCATCATCCACCCCACGGTGGTGTGGGTGGCCTGTGTACGCCCCAGGTTGTACCCGTTTTTCAGAAAGAGGGTCCCGATCCAGATGCCCAATACGAGGCCCAGCAAGCCCAGGATCGCATTGCCGTCTCCACCGGCCAGCCGCAAAACGGCCCGCCAGGGGCAGCCCAGGAAAACGAGGGCCCCGATCATGGCGAAGGCCCCGAGCACGAACCTGACGATGGGCGCCGACCCGACCCTTGGCCGGAACTCTTTGAACCCATAGGCGGCGATCATGGACCCGAGCACGAAACCGATGATTTCCGGGCGCATGTACTGCACCACCGCCGCCCGGTGCAAACCGAGGGCACCGGAGATGTCGCGCTCGAAGCAGGCCACGCAAATCCCCATGTTGCCGGGGTTTCCCCATTTCTGCAACAGGGCCGCCAGGATGCCGATGAGTGCCCCCACCCCGATGATCCCCCATCTTGTGGAAAAGATGTTTTTCCCTTGCATCGGTCCTTTCCTCCTTCTCAATCTTTGCGAACGTCCCCTTGTCCTGCGAATGGGCAAGACAGCTCATTGCAGTGGTAGACATGCTTCTTGCCGCAGTACGGGCAAGGATCATCCAGAGCCACCTTTGCGTCCAAAGTCCTGTTGCCGGAGGCGTCGGTCACGACCCCCCTGTTTTCCACGATGCTGAAACGGGCGGTTTCAAACCATTTACCGTGATCCGGGCAAACGAAGATGAATTCCACTTCTCTTGCTGAGCTCCCTTGCGTCCATCGGGCTGCCTCGACCCAACGTCTGTCAGCGGTTCTTCTGCGCCCCCTCGATAAGACCCGAAAAGACCTGCCGCAACTGCCTGTCACTCAGTTGCTGCTGCTGTTCCTCCTCATCCGCGCCAGGGCACAGGGCCTGTGCCTCCCCGTTTATGGGACCCGTGGCCGTTTGATCTTCCTCGGGGACTTCAAACAATCTGCCGCTTCCCGCAGTGATCTTCTTGAGTCGGCTGTTGGTTTCCAGCCATCGTTGGCACTCGTCGTGGGTCCCCAGGAAGGGGACGAAAACCTTCCAGTCCCGCTGCAGGGTGATGAGCCGGTAGCCGCACCCCAGGTCGTATTTCCGGCAATTCCTGATGCGTTTCTCCCCGTACCTGGTGTAACTTCTTATGGCATCCATGTGGTGGCGGTGGGCGCCGGATGCGAGCCTCTCGATGATATCGGATGCCTTCCGGGCCAATGTGCTCCCCGCCTTGCCCGAGTACCTGAGGCTCTCTATGCGGCGCTCGACCTTGGTGCTGACGTGCAGGTATCTCATAGCGCCATCCGGAGAAAGATCCTGAGCGGCGTATGGGGCCAATGCCCCACGAGCCGTTCCGACTGAGTCCTCACCTGCCATCGCCCCCGCTCTTGTTCAATGTTCAATAGTCAACGCCCTCGGCAGGCTGGTTTTTCCATGACCTCTTACCATTGGTGCTCGCATTCAAGATCAAACCATCTCCAGAAAAGCTTCTATTCGTACCCGGAGCTGTTCGGTATCGCTCTGCGCATAATCGGTCTCCAGGTGCAAGGTGGGTATGCCGTACGTCTCGCGGACGGACTCCTCGACCAGAAATGCTTCTATGTTATAAGTGTGGCAAGCCTGCCAGGTGAGGTCAATGACGCCGTCAACGGAAAACTCGCGAATCATCTCTTTCACAAGATCGAAACGCCCCGTATTGGGCGTCATGACCGAGCAGGGGGTGGCAAGGTACTGCGCGGCAAGGGCTTCGAGGGGGTCCGTCTCTTCATCCACGAAAAAAGCCTGCTTGTAGCCGGAGCAGTTTTCAAAGGCCACCACGTCGGCCCCACTCTGTTCAACGATCCTCACCACCTTGTCACTTCCCAGCCCCACCGGCACGCCCGTGAGCAAAATGCGGCTGCGCCGGGCGCCTCCCACATCTTCGGCCCGCTCCGGGTGAACCCCCTCACTCTCCTACCAGAAGTGCCGCACCCAGGGCACCGGTCAGTTGAGGATCGGGCGGGGTGCGGATCCGGCGCCGGAGCTTTTCTTCCAGAAGCGCCTGTATACAGGGGTTTTTCGCCACGCCCCCCGTGAAGACAACATCGCCCTCGGACGACACCCGGTGGATCATGCTCACGGCCCGGCGAACTACGCTGGCATGCAGACCACGTGCGATTTCCCGCCGGTTTTGGCCCTTGGCGATGAGCGAGGTGACCTCGGATTCGGCGAACACCGTGCACATGCTCGAAATGTTGAGGTCTTTTTCGCCCAGCAGCGCCTCGGTACCGAAATCGGCTATGTCGAAACCCAGCGTCCTGGCCATGATCTCCAGGAATTTTCCTGTACCGGCAGCGCAGCGGTCGTTCATCTCGAACTTTTTCACCTTCCCGTTTTCGAAAAGCGCAATGGCTTTGCTGTCCTGCCCGCCGATATCCAGCACCGTGCGGGCGTGCGGGAACAAAGCGCGCGCGCCCCTCGCATGGGCCTTTATCTCCGTGACGGTGGGAACGTTGAAGGAGGTCTCGAAAAGGGTGCGGCCATACCCCGTGGCCATGATACGATCATAGGCCGCCGCGCGAAGGAGTTTGTCGGCCTCGGCCAGGGGGTCGAAGCCGGTATCGGTCTGAAGGTGCTGCACGATGCGGCCCCCCTCATCCACCACCACGAACTTGATGCTGCGCGAGCCGATGTCGATCCCCCCGTAACGCATCCCGATGCCGCTTTCTCCCAATCCTTCACCGCAGTTGCTCGATAAACGCCTGGACCCTTGTCTTCAACTGGCCCACATCCTCCATGCCGTAATCGGTCTCGATGCGCAGGGTGGGAATGCCCTTGCCCTCGAGTGCCCTTTCCACCGGTATGGCTTCCATGAGATAGGGCTGGCAGAACTGCAAACCGTAATGAATCACACCATCTGCCTTGTAAGCCGCCGCCATTTCCAGCACATGATCGAGGCGCTGGGGATTGGGGGTGAATATGGCGCAATCCACCTGGAAGTAACGGTCCACGATGGCTTCCATCATCTGTTCCACCGTTTCACAGGATGCATCGGTCAGGTTGCGGGTGCCGCGCTCGCCCACGCACGATTCCTCGCCCACGATGACGGCCCCCGAGGTTTCCACGATCCAGGGCAGCTTCCAGTTGGGCACGGCCTGGGGGCAGCCCGACAGGAGGATGCGGGGTGTCTTTTCCGGGAAAACCCCTTTTCGTGCCGCCACCCGTTTTTCCAGCTCGTCACAGATCTTGTTGACCGATTCGGTGAACCGGGCCGGGTTGTCGTAAAAAAAGACCTGGTTCGCCAGGAGGGCGTCCAGACCGGATATGGGCGCAGGATCGGCCTTGCGCAGGGACGAGAGACGATGTATGGCGGCCCGTTTGGCGTTCACGGTCCCGATGGCCTGCTTCAGGGATGGGGCGGTTACCGGTACGCCGGTGAGCTTTTCCACCGCTACCCTGAAACGGTCGTATTCGGCTTTGAGAAGTGCCCTGCCCTGGGTCGACTTGACCTGGGGAACGTCCATCACATAGAGGTACCCCACCAGGGAATCCAAGGACTCATAGGCCTTCTTCTTTCCGTCGCAGGTGTTCTCGCCCACGATCATGTCCGCGCTCTCGAGGTAGGGGCAGACCTTTCCGAGCTTGAAGCCGAAAGACGACTTGATGAGGGCGCAGGTATTGCGCGGCAGGAGCTTTTCCACCTCCTCCATGGCAAAGTCGGCCCCCGAGCACAGGCCCACCAGGGTGGCGTTGGCGGCCAGAACGATTTCTTCGGGCACGAACACGCAATACGACCCGATTATCTTGCGACCGGCACGCTTTTCATCCAGAAGCTCCTTGATCCGCAGCCCGTGCACCTCGCTCATCACGAAATCGAAGTAGCCCATCTGCTCCGGCCGATCTTTCTGCGACAGATAAATGTCCTGGTAGGCCTTCCCCAAAACGCCCAGCAGCATGTCATGGGCCGCGAGATCCAGCCCCAGATCCTCCCACATGGAACGGTAATCTTCACCCATCGTGTTTTCCTTTCCTCTGTGACCGTGCGCCGCAAACCAGGCAGCCGCCGCGCTGCCTACAGGGCGTGTCCGTGTAAGTTCAGGCTTTGCCGGGCGGGCGGCGACGGCTGACTCCTGCACCCCTTCGCTTGTCACGTGCCGCCTCCTTAGGGCTCGGGGAAAAGGGGTACGAATTGGTTTACGGCTTCGTCTAACAAACCCGGTTAGCTGGTTGCCGGCCTCTCAGGTAAAGCCAAAATCGTACAGCATGGGAAACCTCTCGGAAGGATTGGAATGGTGGAGGATTCTTCTCATGGGAATTACGGATGTGTCAAACAGGATGTTCCGATGAAAGCGCGGCTTTTAATGGGAAATCCCAATGGAGGGGCGAAGGGCTTGGACCTCGTGCGCTGAACTCTCGCTACCTGTGCTTCGCGCAGGTGTCAGTATGTCCGAGGCGGATGCGCTTTTTCTGCGTCGGTCTCCATGCTCCGATCGGGGTAGGTGTCGGGGACGAGGTTTCTTTGGGGTTGCGGCCGCCGGTCGCCTGCTTTCTCGGCAAGAAGAAAGGCTGTCAGGTCATCGTGGAGCGCATTTCGACTCGATTCCCCCCTTGCGGGGGGCAAAGGGGGGAATGTCGACGCCAAACTCGGCCGAGGAATGAAATCGTTATATCCCAAACAAATTCCTTCACGGGTATTGCGCTTAGCCCTCACCCCAGCCCTCTCCCAGAAGGGGAGAGGGAGTATAAGGAACCGGCCGCACCGATGACCAAGGCCCCTTCGGCGAATCGGTCCCGCGGGGCGAGGGGCTCGGCGGTAGTGGTGGTGTACTGCGTGCGGTCACAAATTGCGATCTCCTACGTTCCCCTCGCCCTCTGGGGGCCGGGGTGAGGGTGTAAATGGTGCAGGTTGTGGACGCGCGAGGTATACTCTGCGCAATGGGTGAGGATGTGAAGATCGTCGCCCGATTCCCGCACGGAGAGATCCTCATCACCCGGTTCGAGGACTTTCGCCGCAGAGCGGATATTGCGCAAGACGTTGCCGTTCCTTGAGCAAAGGCGCCTCGTGTGGGTCCTGGCACGGTTGTTCCCCGGAAGGGGCTTCACAGGCACCCTTTGGGAAAGGGCGATCGAGGGGAATTCTTGTTCGGATGGATGGCAGCCTTTCCCGCAGGTTCTGCCAAAACGCGGGAATACCTCGTCAAGGCAGCCCTTGTGAGGTCTGCTCCTACAGTCCGTTGGAGGCCCTGAACTCTCTGAAGGCATTCCAAGGAGGAACTCCTATGTCGGCAACAATGACTGTCAAACACGCCTTCCTTTCCTCCCCCGGCGATGTGAGCCGGGAGCGGCAGTTGGCCCGAGAGGTCATCGAGCGCATCCACAGCGAGCGGGATTACCGGGACTGGCTCGACCTCCAGGTAGTGGCCTGGGACAAGCCCGGTGCGGGTGCGGCCATGCCCGCTCACCTGGAGCCGCAGGAAGCGCTCAACCAGGGGCTCCGCAAACCTTCCGCGTGCGACGTCGTCATCGTGGTCTTCGGCTATCGCATGGGGACGCCATTGCCGCGGCGGATGCGCAAGGAACGCCCAAGGTCTTGGTGTACCGCAAGAACGGCGCCCCGGACGCGAACCTCGATGACCCGGAGCTGGAGGAAAAATGCGAGCAGTGGGCGCGGGTCAAGGCCTTCTTCGAGGGATTCAAGAACCCGGACGGATCTTTCAGGCGATCCTACAGGCAGTACGACACCCCGTCGCATTTCAAGGAGATGCTCGACGAGAACCTTCGGGACATCGTCGCAGGGTATCGCGCTGCGCGTCCCGTTGACATGGCCCCATCTACCGCCGCGCCCGAAGACCCCGTGTGCGCAGAGCCCGAATGGCCGGGGTGTCCCTTCCCGGGCCTGCGTGCGTTCACAACGGAGCAGGCGCTCATCTTTCACGGCCGAGGCCGGGAGACGGACGGTTTGATCGAAAGGCTGAAGAAGGCCGACACCCGCTTTATAGTCGTGGTGGGGGCCTCGGGTACCGGCAAATCGTCGCTCGTTGCGGCGGGCCTGCTGCCGGCCCTTGCCGGCGACGCCCTTGCCGGCAGCAGGGACTGGATTTCGGTGCGGTTCACTCCGGCCGAGGTTGGAGACGACCCGTTCATGGCCCTGGCAGTCGCCTTGAAGCCACTGCTGGAAAAGCACGGTCGCCTGCCAAGAGACGCGGCGAGGGACCTGGAGACGAACCCCGCCACTGTGAATGAGCTGGCAGCCCTCGCGCTGGAACACAAGCCCGACTGGGCCGAGCTGATCCTTTTCATCGATCAGTTCGAGGAGCTGTTCACCCTGGTCGAGGAGAAACACCGGGACCCTTTCATCGAGCTTCTGGCCGTGTCCGCACAGACGCCGCGGCTGCGCATGGTGCTGACCATGCGCTCGGACTTCTATCACCGGTGCCTGGATTGCCCCAAACTGGACAAACTGGTTGCCGATGGCCAGTATCCGCTGCTTTGCCCAAGAACGACGGCGCTACACGAGATGATCGTGCGGCCGGCCGGGCAGGCCGGGTTGCGGCTGGATGGAGGCTTGGCCCAGCGCATCTTGGACGAGGTAGGCAGCGAGCCGGGGGGACTGGCCCTCATGGCCTTTGCCCTTTACGAATTGTGGAAGGCGAGGACCGAAGACGGGCGCCTCACCGCCGAAGCTTACGATGCCTTCGGGGGCGTTGAGGGGGCCATCGGCAGGCGGGCGGAAGATGCCTTCAACGATCTGGTGGGAGAAGCGTCCGTCAAGGAAACCTCTTTGGCCCGGGTGTTCCGGGACCTGGTGGAGGTCGACGAGCGGGGCGTGGCGACCCGGCGGCGGGCGCCTGTTGCGCATGTGAGCGCGTGGGCGTCGGCAAAGGCCCTTGTCGATGCGCTCACCGAGGCCCGTCTGCTGGTCACGAACCGGGGGGAGGGCAACGTGCCCATGGTGGAGGTGGCCCACGAAGCCATCTTTTCCACCTGGCAGCGTCTGCAACAGTGGATCCAGGCCACGACCGAAGACCTGCGGCTCCGGCGACAGGTACGCCAGGCCGCTGCGGAGTGGGACGACCGGGGCCGGCCCAAAGGGCACCTGTGGTCCGACGAGCGTGTGGTGGAGGTGGTCGGCATGCTGACCCGCCTCGGCCTGGGCTTCGATCGCCTTTCCGAGACCGAACATCGCTTTCTAGGACCCATGGACCGCGACGCGATGCTCCGGCAGCTCGACGATCCCGCAACCTCCCATGAACAGCGGGCCACGATCGGGGTGCGTCTTTCCCTGCTGGGCGATCCCCGAGCCGGTTTGGGCCTGCGTGCCGATGGTCTGCCGGACCCGGTGTGGTGCAAGGTGCCGGGTGGGGAAGCCTCGATAGAGGGGGTTGAAGGGCCCTTCGAGGTGAAGCCGTTCTTTGTAGCCAAATACCCGATAACCTGGGTCCAATACCGCACGTTTCTTGAGGCAGACGACGGATACCACAGCCCGGTTTGGTGGAAAGGGCTGATGGGGCAGTTTGAAAAGCCTGGCAGACAAGTCAACCGCCGGGACAACCACCCGGCCGAGAACCTGGCCTGGTTGGATGCGGTGGCGTACTGCCGCTGGCTTAGCGCAAAACTCGGCTACGAGATCCGGCTGCCCACCGAGTGGGAATGGCAGCAGGCGGCGACCGGGGGCAACCCGGCCAACGCATATCCCTGGGGCCCTGACTGGGACGCGGGCCGGGCCAACACCTATGAAAGCGAACTGAACCGATCAACGGCCGTGGGCATGTATCCCCATGGGGCCTCGCCGGTGGGCGCCATCGACATGAGCGGCAATGTTTGGGAATTGTGTCTGAACGAGTACGACAACCCTACGCGAACGGATGTGGGCGGGGACAAGAGCCGTGCTGTGCGCGGCGGGTCGTGGTCCGATCTCCGTGACCTCGCGGCCGCGTCCTTCCGCGACTACGGCCTCCATCCGGCCGACCGGAGCGGCTACCTCGGTGTGCGCGTGGTGTGCGCGTCCCCCATTTTGTGAATCACTGGACACTGAGTGCCGCGTCAGCGGCATAACGGGCGCGTAGCGCCCTCGCGATTTTTTTTCGTGAAACGGCCCCCTTCCGTACCCATGCACTTGCGTTGGTTACACCTTGCGCGGTCACGATTTGCGATTCCCTTCATCCCCCTCGCCCTCTGGGAGAGCGACTGTGTTGGCTGTCAAGTGTTTTTTTCTAACATTGGAGTTGCCAAGGGGCCCCGTCTCTGACCATGGCATTTAATATGATGAGCAGCTCACGCATGCACGCGGTTAGAGCGACCTTACGCTGTTTGCCTGCATTGACGAGGCGCAGGTACATTTCCCTGATGGCGGGATTCCAACGGACAGCCGCAAGAGTACCCATGTACAGGATTGCCCGTACGTCCGCGCGGCCACCCCAAACCGATCGTTTGCCGCGCCATCTGCCACTGTCCCGGTTGAAGGGGGCCACACCGACCAGCGCCGCTATCTTCTTGCGATCCAGGGTTCCCAACTCGGGGAGACCGGCTAGCAGGCTGGCCGATACGACTGGTCCCACTCCTGGGGCAGTTTGTAGCACCTTGTCCTTTTCGCGCCACATGGCAGTGCCCTTGATGGCTTCTCGCAGGTCCTTGTCGATTTCGTCGAGGCGCTGCTCAAGCCACTTGATGTGGTCTTCTATATTTTTGCGCACTGTCTTTGTGGTCCGGCTGAGGCGATTTTTCTCTGCGACAAGCATGTTTGATATCTGTCGACGCCCTGTGACCAGTGCATCGAGGTTTTGTAATTCTTCGCCCTTCATGGGACGCACGGGTGGTTTTATTGCCTCACCGAACAAAGCCACGGTTAGGGCTCGTGCAAAAATAACCTCCCATTTTGATGCGCCAATGCATCACGCCTGGCGGCGTTGCTCGTCAGTTAAATGGCCAGCCATTCGCCCTCCTCGCGCCTTGCCATGCGCGCGCCTCGACACCTGAAAAGGGGAACTTATTTTTGCACAAGCCCTTAGCATCAATCTTGTCGGTCTTGGCCAGGATTCCCTTGGATTTGGCAAAATCCCTTACGTGGCGGGGATTGACGACGGCAACTGGAAGACCGCGTGCAGCAAAAGCACAGACAGCAGCCGTTTCAAGTCCCCCGGCAGCCTCCACGACTGTCAGGTGGGGATCGATGGGCACTATCTGCTCGATCAAGCGGCTGATCCCCAGCAAGGCTACGGTCAGTATGGTCCGTGTCGTTTTCATTCATGGTTCCAACAAGCTCAGCGGCACGTGGTACGAGCCTCCGCTGGAGGGACCGGTTGGCCGATTCCATCTCGCTTTCTCTTTATCTGGTTTGCTCATCCCGCGAACTGCAATATATGTCGCTATGTTATCTGCGGTGTAGATGTTAGTAATGTTTTTGTCTCCTGTGAGCCATTGGGTGACCCACTTCTCGAAAAATCTGCTCAAGCTTCACTCTGATTGGAGCGATATTCCTATCTTCCAGCGGTATACGCATACTCATCCAGCGATACGGCACGGCAACGGCGCCTATAAGCCGTGCGGCTTTATCGCATCGGCTTCATGGGCTTGTTCGTGCCCGCCTTGATTTTGGACCCGTGCGTTTTCGTTCGGGCATTGCCTTGATGAGGGCTCGGAGAACTTCATTAACTGATTCTGGGGTCTCAAATACCTCGGCCACGTCTGGATCGAGAACAACGACCACGCGGGGTTCGTCTGGCTGCCCTGCAAAACGGTTGGGTTTGGCCTTCGCGTGGTCAAAGCGGTACTCCTCCCGGAGTTCGTCGGCTGCTTCCGCAAAATGGCTAGTAGCTCTGGTTTTCTTCATAGTCGTCTCTCTCGCGTTTGGTGCTTTGCCGTGCACTGATGATTCGGATCACATTTTCCGTCCGTTCCACGAAGGATATCAGGAGGAGCCTCCCAACCGCCGAGTGCCCAATGATGATCTCTCGCGGTTCGTCTTCCGAATGATCCTCATCGTCGAAGATGCGGCCGAGGGGTTCGTGGAATACCGTGCTCGCCTCATCGAAGCTAACGCCGTGGTTGCAAAGATTGGCCGCAGCCTTCCTACGGTCCCATTCGAAGCGTAGGCCCATGCTTCTTATCCCTTATCTTCCGGCCGCGAACGGGCTGCTCAGTGGTGGCGCGCACTTTTGCGCCATGCACTTCACCAGCGATGTTATGTGCCTTCCATTGGTTTGCTCTTTTCGTAAACGAATTCGGGATCAAGGTCCACTCCATCATCCCACTCGATCGTATCAAAGGCCACTCTCGCACGTTTAAAACAGGAGTAATCTCGGAGTCTCTTGAACACCCCGAGATCCAAATATGGTTTCATGTCCAGAACTCTCTTCTCACCGTTCTCGAGAATCACGTTTAGCGAGAAGTCTTCGTTTGGTGTTACTTCACGTACGCCCAGATACATAAACTCCTCCTATTGCAGAGGGGAGACCTTGAAGGGGTCCTCCCCGTTCATGACAAGCTTCCAATTAGCCATCAATTCCTCTTGGTGGAGCTCGGCCCATGCCAATACCAATCTCACCTGCCTTTTTGGGAGGTCGCCGGTCAACATTTCACAGGTTCGGATGTCCACCGTCGCCTTATACTCGTTATAGTAGGCATGGAAGTGCGGAGGACTGTGCTCACCCGGAGCAAAGTACATACGAATAATTATACCGAAAAACATCGAAATTGTCGGCATGGGATCGTCCTATCCTTTCGCATAACGGGGCTCTTCAGCAAGCGCGGTTTCTTGCGATCCGCTGCAAGAGCATGGTTATATTTTACTCGGATCATTTCCAATTACAAATGAAGAGCCACATTTTGGACAGTTTACCTTGAGAGACACTGGCCTGTTAGGAATCCGAAGCTTCTGGCCACATAAATCACATGAAATCATTCGTTTATCATCGTCCTTATGGTTAGGCTTCATCCTCGATTTTGATGAAAAAAATGATCCGAAAAAGGATCTTGGTAACAAATGGAGTTGAAAATAATATTTGTGCGATTCAAACCATTGGAATTCACCAACGATATCTTTAGCGTTCCAGCCTCTTAACGAGTATGCCTGCAGTATAGCGCGCCTTATTGTCAGTGTGTTCCAAGTCTTGTCTTCCAGCCACATGGCCGGCGAGTCGATTGCCAACTGCACCTGCCAATGCACCCGGCACCGGGGCCACGTTCTCATCGCATGGAACATGAAGTTGCCGATGTTGGCTTGCTGTCGCTGGTCCATCATATCGTGATGCTCGTCGACATGCAGGATGTGCGACGGGACGATTCCGTCTCTCTGCCATCGTCTTCTCCATTGAACGAATGCGTGATTGTGCCGCTGCACAACGATCGATACCGGACGCTCCGCCCACGACAGGAGACGGAAAAAGCAGTCGGCGGCGTCAGGCATCAGATCGAAGTAGTCCGTGTCGATATCAAGTATCGAGTACATCGTCCTTTGTCTCTGGCCGAATCGCCCTGCAGGGGCGCTTATGCAGGACGGTGTGCCACAGGCCCTCAGTGTTTAGCGACCCGATGGGCCACTGCGATTCTCCCGTGCGGCATCTGGCTCCATGTGCGACTTTCCAGCTCTCTGCCGGATGTCTTCTTGCGCGTGCCCCCCCATTGCTTGAAGAAGAACGCCACCCCTTGCTCCATGCAGGTATCGCGGATGTCAAGTACCCAGCGTTTCTGCATGGGGCGAGCGCCGGGCCCCGATTCGCCGCCCACAATCACCCAGTCTACACCTTCGAGGTTCAGGTCGCGCAACTGACCTAACAACGGCTCGACGGATAAGAACCTTACAGCCGACGGTACATGTGTGAGTCGGTCGACTCGATTCAGGTGTTCATTGTCCTCAACAGTAACTCCCATCCAGACATTTTCGGGCCACGTGAGGTTCGGGGCGATCTCGGCGAGCCGATCGGCGCGCTTGGTGAGTAGTTGGTATGTATGTCGCGGAGTACGTACCATGACATCGAACACGCGGCGGATGAAATCCGTCGGAACGTCCTCGTGGAAGAGATCCCCCATTGAGTTGACGAAGACCATTCGCGCCTTCGCCCATGTCGGAGGCACGGTCAGCATATGGTCATGAACGCGTACTTCGAACCCATCGCGGTAGTTCGGGTTGCCCATTGCCTGCAGCCGTCTGGCCATGCGTTCTGCGTAGCAGTTGAGACAACCGGGCGACACCTTCGAGCATCCCGTAACAGGATTCCAGGTGGCCTCGGTCCATTCTATGGATGATGTGCTGCCCATTATCGAGACAAGTCCGTCAGTAGGTGATTTGCGATTCTGAGAGCAGGCTTCTGTGCGGCCTCCCTGGGATTCGAAACACCCAACAAAAGAGCAAACAACGGAGCGCCCTTTCCGTTCCTGAGGATGCCGGCCTCAGACACTTCTGGGAAGGCGGTACGCAGGCGTTGCCGTATGTAAGCGATCAGGTGGTCCGTAGAGGCGTCCTTTTGCATTCGAGTCGGCTCATCCTCGAAGAGCGACCGCTGCTTCGTGGGGCTGTAGAACTCGCGATACCAATCGTGAGTACCCAAGAGCTCGTCGAGCCGAGCCTGCCATGCGTCCGGGATTCGACCAACATTTGTCATCAAGCGTATCACACCGCCCAACGGGAACAGGTACCAGACATCACAGGCCTCTGTGGACGCCAGCCGGGTTATGGTGTTCCATCTGACTTCTAACCCATAGGGATCAAGGAACACCAGTGCGCGAGTGTTGGACCAGTCCACCGAGTCGATGTACGCGTCGAGGGCTGCATTCGCGTCCTCGCATACGATGTCTATTCTGCCCAGCGCCTCGGGGAACTCGGACTCAACAAGCCACTGCAATTGGGTGCATGATGGCCGATGCGCATCGATTAGAGTGAAGTGGTCGAACGGCCGGGGGGATGAACGAGAGGCCTTCAGGGCACGAAGCGCTGAACCAGCCAAGAATGCCTCCGTGTCACCCCTTTCGGACTCATCTCCGAAGAAGGACTCAACCTCCTGCATCTCTGCGCTTGGGGTTAGCGCTGACTTCAGAGCCTGCTTTCCCCGCCCGGCAAAAGCATCGACATAGTGCAGATCACACCATTTTTGCTTCTGCATCACTTGCAGATAGGCAATCGAGTACCGCTCAACGCAGTCGAGTTTCGACTCGCTCCATGTTCCCCCGAACTGTTCCATGCTCCCCCCCTATAGCATTTGTGGCCCTCAAGCCGGATGTGGCGCACGTGATCGCAGCCGATCCCACGGCTTCCGCCGTTTGCCTAATGCCACGCCACAAACCCCCGCCAATAGCCGGAGCGAGGTGCGAGCGGAGGCTACTGGCGGTCGTTTGCAACCCGCGATTGTCGCGTGCCGGGCATGGCATCTGATCTCAAGAGCGCCTCGAGCCTACCATGATAGCAGCCTGCGCGACAAGTCTCAGACCCGGGCAGTCTCTCACGTTCGGAGCCCGGCCAAGGGCGAGCCGTCCGGGTGAACGGGAGCGGAGGGAGCGGCCAACGGTGGAGGGGCAGTGCAAGGGGGCATCGGCCCCGGGAGGAAGCCGTCCCGCCGAAAGCGGTCCGGCGGGGCGAGTCCGCGACACAGGACGAAGCCCTGACTGCCAAGCCAGGTCGGATTTCTTGTCCCCGATGTCTTTTACGACGACGGCCAGTTCCGAGCCGCCGAAAAACAGGATAAACCCCAGGACGGCATTGGGGAAGATCTTGAAGAGGATCGAGAAGGAATCGCTGAACAAGAGGGCGATGAAAACGAGGATGCTTCCAAGGATGACCAAGGCGCCGCCTGTTTTCGCCCCGAAACGAACATGCCCCGCCGTCCCTCCGGCCCATGCCACATTGGAATGCCGCCGCAAAGGGGGGAAGCCATGTTCTCTGTAACGTATTGATTTACGACGATTGCCCCCCCGCATGCGGTGGGGCGCGCTTAGATGGGTTTATGCTGCTATTTCAGGATGTGAGGCGCCTCCTTGCCCCACAGTCAGAGGACAACTTACTACTGACCGGCCCTATAATGCCGCACAGAATCACAAGTTCTCGAAGCCCGTCAACTCGGGATAAAGGTCGCTCTCATCAGCGACCACGCCGATCAAATGCTGGGCCGCCTTGTGCCGGCCCGTGCACTCGAAGTCGGCAACCCGGATCGAACCTGCGTCCGGTCGGTCCAGAACTGTGAGCATGCGGACGGTGGTGGTCTTGCCTGCCCCGTTGGGGGCCAAGAAACCACAGAGTTTGCCCTCGTGAACCTCGAAGCCCTCATCCGCGACAGCCTGGACCTGGCCGAGACGTTTGGCTAATCCCTGCACGCCGATAGCAAAAGGCGCGCCGTGACTCTTCACTGTCTCTCACTCCCCGGAAAGATCGAGGCCGGCGAGGCGGAACGCGCCCATTCGACCCCGGTTCCGTCTTCATTGCGTTTGCTCGTTTTTTCCCACGCAGGGGTGGTTTCCCGACTCGCCGTGGCACTCTTTGATCTGTTCCGGTGTGCACTGCTCGGGCTTACCCTTGAGTTTCTCCGGGCGCTCACAACAACACTGACACATGGCTTTCACCTCCTCTCCTGCGCAACCTCGGGTCATGGCCTCCACACGATGGCATAGCCCCTCGGTACCGACTGCCGGACCGGCCCACCGTTCGAGCCGCCGAATGGTTTCTTCCACGGCCTTTCCATTGAGCGAATAGTGAATCCAATAACCGCGTCTTTCTCCTGCCACCAACTCCGCGCCCTTGAGGACCTTGAGGTGCTGTGAGACGGCGGCTTCCGAAACGCCGAGCCGCTGTGCCAGGGCTTTCCCGCACAGAGCCTGGGTCACGAGCAGGTCGAGAATTCTCAGGCGCGTCTCGTCTGATAAAGCCTTTAGGATCGTGATCAATGGTTTCATGGCTTTCTTGGCAGATGATTAAGCCAATACTTAATTGAATGCCGCACTCCTGTCAATAAAGAAAAAGCCCCCGCGTCGAGACCGCCTTGAAACCATGGAGGCGGGCTTTCGGCACGCCGTCCCGCCATGGCGGCAGGGGGTCCTTGCCTCGCAGCTCTCCGAACACTCGAGGCGTGAAGACCGGCGGCCCAAGCGCATCGGGATTCCCGGGAACCGGGAGTCCTGCCGCAAGCGATGGAAAGGACACATAGCACCTTGGATCTTCCGTGAATCACCAATAGAAGCGATGCCCCCACCCCATAGGGGCGGCAGTTGACACCGGTCCGCGACAGGTGGTAGCTATCGGCCTTCCTGCATGGGGGCTACGTCCAGACCCATTCGCATCCAGGCCGCTTCCGGGTCCCCGATCCTTCGGCACACAGCGCAAGCGGAGAATACCCGATACCATGGCGTTTCTCGAAATCAGGCAACTCACCAAGCACTTTGGAGGCATAGCCGCCTTGAACGGGCTGAGCCTGAAGGTCCGGGAAGGGGAGATACTGGGAATCATCGGACCCAACGGGGCGGGAAAGAGTACCCTTTTCAACGTTATCGCAGGGGTGTTCAGCCCGAGCGCGGGCCGGGTGTTGCTCGAGGGAAAGGACATAACCGGACTCAAGCCCCATGCCATCGCCAAGAAGGGCATAGGCCGCAGTTTCCAGGTCAACACCCTTTTTGGAAACGCCACCGTGATGGACAACGTGCGTATCGGCTTCCACCTGGCCTCCCGCAGGGGGGTCAAGGGATTTGCGGGGGTCCTTCTCAGGACGCCCGCCCAGAAAAGAAGTGAGGCGGCTGTGGACAAGAAGGTGGTGCAGGTCCTAGACTTCGTCGGAATGACCCATCTTCTGGGCATTCCCGCACGGAATCTGTCCTACGGGTACCAGCGCACCCTGGCCCTGGCCCTGGCCCTCGCGTCCGGACCGCGTCTGCTGCTTCTTGATGAGCCCGTGACCGCCCTCAACCCCGAACGGGTTGCCTCGGTCATGGACCTTATCGGCCGCATCCGGCATCGGGGCACCACCGTTGTGATGGTCGAACACAACATGCGCGCGATTTTCACTAGCTGCGACCGGGTGGCGGTGATGCACTGCGGGGCCAAGTTCGCTGAGGGCACCCCCGAGCAGGTGAGGGACAACCCGGAGGTTATCGAGGCGTACCTTGGAAGACGACGCGGCCTTGCTTAGAACACGCAATCTTTCGGTGTACTACGGTCAGCTCGAGGCGGTGCGGGGCGTCTGCCTGGAGGTGGAGCGGGGAAGCATCGTGAGTCTTCTGGGGGCCAACGGTTCGGGAAAGAGCACCATCCTCAAGGCCATTTCCGGCTTGGTGCGCACCAAGTCCGGTGAGGTGTGGTTCGAGGGAAAACGGATCGACGGCCTCGGCCCCCCCAGGGTCGTTCGGTTGGGAATAGGCCACGTGCCCGAGGGCAGGCGGCTCTTTCCTCACATGACGGTCCTCGAAAACCTCAAAATGGGGGCCTATGTGCGAAAAGACAAAGGCATTGCGGACACGATGGAGCAGATGTTCACGAGCTTTCCCGTGCTCGGCACCCGCAGGCATTCCCCTGCCCGGACCCTGAGCGGCGGTGAACAGGAGATGCTCGCCATAGCCCGGTGCCTCATGTCCCGCCCCCGTTTCCTCCTGATGGACGAGCCATTGCAGGGTCTGGCTCCCCTGGTGGTGGAAGAGATAGAAAGGATCATCCAGGGGCTCAACACACAGGGACTCGCGCTGCTTCTGGTGGAGCACAACGTGCACATCGCCCTGGGGCTTGCCCACAAGGTGTACATCCTCGACTCAGGGCGCGTGGCCCACGTGGGAAGCCCGGCCGAGATGTCCGACACCGACTATGTCCGAAAGGTATACCTGGCGGGATAGCCCCCGCTTGCCTATCCTCCAAGATACGCTTTCTTGACGGAGGCATCGTTGAGAAGGTCCTGGCCGCTGCCCCGGGCCACTATCGCACCGGTTTGAATCACGTACCCTGCGTGGGCCAGACGCAGAGCCAGGGCGGCGTTTTGTTCCACCAGGATGATGCTCTTGCCCTCGCCGTTTATGTCACGGATGATCTTGGCGATTTCCCTGACCATGATGGGTGAAAGCCCCAGTGAAGGCTCGTCGAGGAGCAGCAGTTTCGGGCCGGTCATCAGGGCCCTTCCCATGGCCAGCATCTGCTGCTCCCCTCCGGAAAGGGTGCCGGCGCTCTGGCCCCCCCTTTCCTTGAGCCTCGGGAAATGACTGTAAACCATCTCCATGTCATGCAGAACGGACTTCTTGTTGCTCCTGGTGTAGGCCCCGGTCTTGAGATTGTCAAGGACGCTCATGAAGGGGAAGACCCGCCTGCCTTCCGGCACCTGGGCCACGCCCATCTTCACGATCTCCCGTGAGGACGTCGCGTCAATGCGTCGGTTATCGAACCAGATCTCGCCGCTCGTGGGCCGTTTCAGCCCCGAAACCGTCCGCAGAAGAGTGGTCTTTCCGGCTCCGTTGGCCCCGATGAGCGTGACGATCTGTCCCTGTTCCACGTCGAGGGAGACACCCTTCAGGGCCTGCACCTTCCCGTAATGTACTCTGAGGCCTTTGACACTAAACATCTTCATCCACTCCCAGGTACGCGTCTATGACGTCCTTGTTGTTCTGTATTTCGGCAGGCGTGCCCTCGGCCAGCTTTTGCCCGAAACTGAGCACCGTTATGGTGTCGCACAGACCCATCACGGCGTGCATGTCGTGCTCCACGAGTACGATGGTGAGCCCCCTTTCTCTGCGTATCTTCCTGATGAGGCCCATCATGTGGCTCGTCTCCTCAGGGTTCATGCCCGTGACCGGTTCGTCCAGGAGCAGAAGCCTGGGCTCCGTTGCCAGGGCCACGGCGATGCCCAGGGCCCTCTGGTGGCCGTGGGGAAGGTCCTGGGCCGGTGTCATGGCGACATCCCCCAGCTCCAGCAGGTTGATGATGCCCATGGCCTTGGCCATCACCTCTTTGTCCTTTTGCCGGGTGCGACGGGTGTTGAACAGAGCGCCGAAAAAGTTCATGCCCGCGTGCAGGTGTGTGCCGATGATCACATTCATCAGCGTGGGGTAAAGTCCGAACAGGGTACTGGCCTGAAAGGTCCTTGCCAGCCCCTTTTTGGCCACCTGGTCCGGTCGCAGCCCCGTGATGTCTTCCCCCCTGAAGTATATCCTGCCCCTTGTGGGGTGGAAAACGCCGTTGATCAGGTTGAATACTGTCGTTTTGCCCGCTCCGTTGGGGCCGATGAGACCGACGATCTCCCCGTCGTTCACCGAGAAATCGAATTCGTTGACAGCCGCAAGTCCTCCGAAATGCTTGGTGAGTCCTTTGAGCTCAAGAACCGCCATGCGTCGCACCTCCCTGGCCCAAGAATTCGAAAAATCCACGAGGCTTTGCGCGGTCCCCGGGGACGCGCAAAGCCGCTTGAAAATAAAGGCCCCCGCCATCGCCGGGATCAGGTTTCCGACGGGGCATAATAGCCGCGGATACGTGCAAGGGCTCCCCGGACCCTTCCCGGCACGCCGAGAACTCCCTCAGGGATAAAGAGCATGACAACGAGCAGGAAAGCCCCATAGATGATGGGAAGGATGGTCGGCCTGTAACGGGGTAGCTGCTCCAGCAGCACGGGAAGCCAGCTCAGGACGGCGACTCCCAGTATGGGGCCCAGAATGCCGGTCCGCCCTCCCACGACCAGAAAAACGATGAGCATGATCGATTCCATGCCGGTAAAGTCCATGGGGCTGATGTAATGCTGCAAGCTCGAGTAGAACGCGCCCGTCAGACCGGCGAAGAAGCATGCGATGGTGAAGGCGAGTACCTTGTAGTTCATGATGCTCACGCCCACCGCTTCGGCCAGGTTGTCGGCCAGGGCGATGGATCGGAAGGTCATGCCGTAGCGTGACTTGTCGAGCCGGTAGAACGCCACCAGGGCAAAGAGCCCGAGGATGAGGCCGAAGTAGTAATAGGAGGGCATGGAGCCGAAGGCCCAGCCCCCTATGGGGTCGGGGGGGGGGATGCCCATGATGCCGTTCATCCCGCCGAAGAGACCCTTCCACTCCACCCACACCATGCGGATCACTTCCCCCAGGGCCACGGTGGCGATGGCGAAATAGGCGCCCTTTATTCTGAGGGTGACGTATCCCAGGCCGATGGCCACCACCGCCGAGAAAGAACCCGCAAGGGGCAGCGTGAGCCAGAAGTTCCAATGGGCCTTGGTCACGAGAAGGGCCGACGTGTAAGCCCCTATGCCCATGAAGGCGTAGTGGGCGATGCTCACCTGGCCGGTCATCATTATCATGCGCAGGGACACGGTGAGGACGGTCAGGTAAAAGGTATTGATCCACACCCTGAGATAATAAGGATTTTCGACTATCTGCGGAAACAGGAACAAGAAGACCACCACGGCGGTTCCGACAATGTACCTCACATAGTCCTTACGCATGGCCAAAGAATCCCTTCGGTCTGAAGATGAGGGTGAGCACAAGCACGCCGAACACCATCATGGCGGCGATGGGGCCGCTCAAATAGGTCGAGCCGAAGCTGTCCACAAAACCGATGATGAAACCTCCAATGAAGGCGCCCCCGACGCTTCCCAACCCCCCCAGAATGATCACCACAAAGGCTTTCATGATGGGCGCCACGCCCATGTAAGGGTTGACGTAAAAGATGGGCGCCATCAGGCACCCGGCCGCTGCGGCCAAGGCGCAACCCACCCCCATGGCCACGGAGGCGGTGGCGTCTATGCTGATGCCCTGCAAAGCCGCGGCATCCGGATCCTGAGCAACGGCCCGCATGGCCTGGCCCGGCTTGGTCTTCTGGATGAAAAGCCACACCCCCACCATGAGAACCCCGGAAATCAGGATCACGAAGAGCCTTTCCCGCGATAGGACGGCGCTTCCCAGACGGATGAGCCCCTGGAATCCCTCCGGTGTGGGGGCGGCCTTGTCCTCTATTCCGAAGCTCAGGAGGGTGCCCGTCTGAAGCAGCATCACGAGACCCAGGGAAATGATGAAACTCGGGGCCAGGTCTCCCCGGAACGGTTTGAACAGGAACCGTTCGATAACCATTCCGAGACCGGAAATGATGATCATGCTCAGGATCAGGGCGAAAAAGTAAGGCAAATGCAGCTCGGCAAAGAAGATCCACAAGGCGAAGGCGCCCAGCATGTAAAGCTCCCCGTGGGCGAAGTTCACGATGTGCATGATGCCGAAAATCATGGTGAGCCCCAGGGCCACCAGGATCAAGACGGACCCCGACATGATCCCGTTGATAAAGCACTGAAAGAAGACTTCCCAGCTCATAGCGCTCCTTTGTCAACCGGTCTTCCCGTCCAAAGCCCGGTTATTTGCGGTCCGCAACCGGGCCGCCCCGTCCGTCCTGCTTAGGGGGCTGGGCGGGCAGGACGGCGCGGACAGGAGGTTATTGTGCCTTCTTCACCAGTTCGCTCACCACGTCGCTCCAGAAGCGTTCGAGGGTTACGACCTTGCCGTCTTTCATCACCGAGATGGCGATGCTCCCGATGATCTGGCGGTCTATGCCGTAGTAGTCCTTGCCGCCCCACCAGCCCTCGTGACCCATGACGTCGAATTTCCAGCCGGGCTCGCCCATCTTCTTCATGACGGTTTCGGTATCGATGCTGTTGGCCCTCTCCATACCCTGCTTGAGAATATAAAGGGGCGGGTAGAAGGAAAGGGCGATGGGGTTGAAGGGAGGCCCGTACTTCTTGATGTATTTTGCCTCGAATTCCTTTTCCTCTTTGGTGGCAAAGGGGCCTTCGAAGTCCAGGTTCGGTCCCATGAATCCCTCGCAGTACTCCTTGCCCGCTATTTTCACCAGGGTGTCCGGACTGATCCCCGTGGTGGTGGAAGCGCCGCCCGTGTACCCCATCTCCCTCGCCTGCTTGAGCATCAGGGAATGGTCCCCCGGCGGTGAGGCCCCCGCGTCGAACCAGTCAGGTTTCTTGGGAAGCATCTTGGTCAAGAGGGGATAGAAGTCCACGGTTCCCCTCTCGTAGAAATCGTAAAACACCACCTCGAAACCATTGGTCTCCGCAGCCATCTTCACGTGCTCGCTCACGGCCCAGCCGCTGGCATCATTGGGGGAAACCACCGCCACCTTCTTCACCTCGGGCTTGTTCTCCCGGATCCACTTGTAATGGGCCTTGGCGATCTCGTGGCTGGTCATGACTATTCTGAAAGTGTACGGCTTCTCGGGTGCCGGGACCTTGTTCGAATAGGTATTGGGCATGGTCAGCACCTTGGCCGGTTCCGTGATCGCCTGGAAGGCCAGGGTGGAGGCCGAGCTGATCGACCCGATGATATATTTTACCTTGTCCTGGTAAACCAGTTTCATGGCCGCATCCACTCCGCCCTTGCCCGTATAGGCGTCGTCACCGGAAACCACTGAGACCTTGTACGCCTTTCCTGCCGCCTGGATGCCTCCGGCTGCGTTGATTTCCTCCGCGGCCATTTCCACGCCCCGGAGAAGGGCGATGCCCCAGGGCGCGCCCGGTCCGGACATGGGCCCGATCACCCCTATTTTCAAGGTGTCCATCTTTTCCGCCGCAGCCGCCCTGTCCACTGGGGCGTTGGTCACAGCCAGCCCCAGCGCCACGATCAACGAGACTACAAGAACCCTCTTCATGGTTAGGTACCTCCTCCATATCTTGATGGGATTGGGACTTGAACCTTCTGCCGCCGTGTCTCCTCGTGTCACCTCCTTCCTCAAGAGCGTGGTTCGTCGCCTTGCCCCGGTCTCCTCTGCGGTACGGGAACCACGCGCTGCCTTCCCGTGTCATTGCGCCGGTCCGTCAGGCATGGCAGCGTTGCCGGTCCGCTGAACCACACAAGCCATTGGTCCGCCTCTTGCCATCCATCCCCCCGGACCCCTGAAAACGTCAGCCTCCGTCTCTGCCCGCCGTCAACGGCGCGGGCCTCCTGCAGTGCCCCATATCTTCAGCGGTTTGCCCCTTACGGGTACAGGAGTCTCTTGGCCTCTTTCCTCAGTTCGGCCCTGAAGTCGGGATGGGCCACGTTGATGAGCTCTTCGGCGCGCTGGCGGCACGTCTTTCCCAAGAGCCGCGCCACCCCGTACTCGGTCACCACGTGGTCGGCGTAGTAGCGGGGAATGGTGACAAGGCTCCCCTCCTCGAGCTGAGGCACAATGCGGGACATGCTTCCCCCGAGGGCAGTGGAAGGAAGCAGGGTTATGGCGCGCCCCCCCTTGGAGTAGATGGCTCCCATGTGGGATTCCGGCTGTCCGCCGTGGCCGTTGTAGACGCGGGGTCCAAAAACCGTTTCGGAATTGATCTGTCCCGTCAGATCCACCGAAAGGGCATTGTTCATGGACACCTGGTTGTTGTTCTGGGCGATGGTCAAGGGGTTGACGACAAACTGCGCATCGTAGAGGGCGAACTTGGGGTTTTCGTTGATGTAGTTGAGGTCCACCGGATCGCAGCCGCTCCACGTGGAAGCCACGGCCTTGTGGGGGAAAAGCTGTTTGCGGGCCCCCGTGATCACACCGTCGCGGACCAACCTGCCGATCCCCCGCGCGCACATCTCCGTGTGCAGGCCGAGGTCCTTCTTGCCGTTGAAAACTCCCATCATGGGAAGGTAGCCGGCCGGAGTGCCCACGCCGATCTGGATGCAGTCCCCGTCCTTGACCAGATCGGAAACATATTCCCCGATCCGCTTGATGTGGTCCGGGGGTTCGTTGAGACCGAAAATCCCCAGGGCCTCGTCGAGCTGTTTGTCGTCCATGGCCTCGAAGACCGCCACCAGCATTCTCATGGAGCCGTCTTCAAACCCTGTCAAGAGAAGCTCCATCCTCCTGCGTCTTTCCGGAGCTTCTATCTTGCCCAGGTATTCCTCAATTTCCCGAGGAGAGAGGCGGTCCGGGGTGTGCTCCACGAAGGCGTCTATCTCCGTGACATGCACCCAGGTGTCTCCATGGGCGACGATCTGGCCCTTGTCCACCTCCGCGATGACCTTCCTGGCATATTTGACGTACGTACGCTTGTTCCACATGTGACCCGTCAGGTTGCAGAATCCCTGCTTGTTCGGCGGTGTGACAACGGTCATGAAGACGTCGATGTCCCTTTTGTCGGGACGGCTTTCGTGCAAGGGTTTGAACTGGGTCGAGAAAAGACCTGGAAGGTAGTCGATCCTCTTTTCATCGGAAGCCGCCCGCAATTGCACCCCCACAAACAGCTCCACAAGGGCGGTGAAAGACGGCTCCATCCCCACACCGGCAAAACCCCAGTCCATCAAAGGGGAGGACATGAGCACCTCCACGTTCCTCAGCTCGTCCTTTCGAGCCAGGAGCGCGCCGGGCAGCAGCCAGGGCTGTTTGATAAGCGGGATCATCACCCGGTCCCCGGATTTGACCAGGCGTACGGCCTCCTGGGCCGAGCAGACCCTTTTCTTGTATTCGTCTTGCCAGTCCATGATCGGTTGCCCCCCTTTCTCCGCAAGCTTCGTTTCGCGCGGTGATGGACCGTCCTGTCCACGGCCGGTTCTTTCGACCGCCGGCAGGGTCCACTCGATTCCGCCCCTTGATCTGCTTATCCGGCGGAACCGCAACGCGTCCGGCCTGCCCGGATTGCATGAACCGTGCCCACTTTCCGTGGCCCGATCGCGGACGACCTTGCCCGGCGGGGAGGACAAGGGCTTGAGGGCAGGCCCGCAGGGGTATGGGAAGGCGGCCCGCCACTGCTATCAGGCAAGGCTTTGGGACCGGTCCCTGCCGAGCGGGTCGGCGAAGGTTGGGCGTCCCCGCGACAGGGGGCATTATGCCTCATCGGCGGGGGCAAAAAGTGGCCTGGAAGGGAGCCGAAGGGCCCCCCGGCGAAAGGAATCCTTGACTGTGTGCGGGTTTTGGCCTAATGGGCGGACGAAGCGGGTTTCTTCCCCAAAGGGGGAAGAAAGGGGAAAAGAGGAAAGATAGCGACTTTGCAGGAAGGGGAAGCAGATCAGCATGCCGTTTTCCATAGCACTGGCAGGAAAGGGGGGTACGGGAAAGACCACTGTGGGGGGGATGCTTGTCAAATACCTCCTGGCCCACGGCAAGGTCCCCGTGCTCGCGGTGGACGCGGACGCCAACGCCAATTTCAACGAGGTGTTGGGACTCAGGGTGAGCGAGACATTGGGAAGTGCCCGGGAACAGATGAAGAAGGGGGACGTCCCCAGCGGGATGACCAAGGACATATTCATCGAAATGAAGCTGGAGCAGGCCGTCGTGGAAGCCAGTAACTTCGATCTCGTGGTCATGGGGCAGCCTGAAGGCGCGGGATGTTACTGCGCAGCCAACACGCTTCTCACAGCGTTCCTGGAGAAACTGACGGGCAACTATCCGTACATCGTGATGGACAACGAGGCCGGCATGGAGCACATAAGCCGCCTGACGACACAAAATGTGGACGTGCTGCTCATCATTTCTGACCCCTCACGAAGGGGACTGCAGGCTGCGGGAAGGATCCACAGGCTCGCCCAGGATTTGCGCATAGGCGTGGGCAGGAGTTTCCTGATCGTCAATCAAGTCAAGGAACCCCTGTCGGAGGCCATGCGCCGGGTGGTGGAAGAAGAGCAGCTCGAATTGGCCGGAACCATTCCCGAAGACAGGAACGTCTATCAATTCGACCTTGAGGGAATCCCCACCATCGATCTTCCGCCGGCCACGCCGGCCGTGCAGGCCGCCTTCGCCATATTCGACCGGGTTGTGGCATGAAGGCACGGGAGGCATCCCGTGGACGGAGAGGAGAGGGAAGCCCTTGTAGACGGAACCCCGCCCGGTGGCATGACTGGTGAGAGATCCATGAGACGGACAGGATTCTTGTACGATGAACGGTATCTTCTCCATAAGACGACCCAGTATCATCCCGAACACCACGAAAGGCTAGCGGCCATTTACAGGGGGATCGCCGAGGCGGGTTTGCTGGAAAAGCTGGTACTGATAAAGGCAAAACCGGCCGACCTGAAATGGGTGCAAAGGGTTCACGACCCTGAATACATCAAACGCTTCGACAATGCCTGCTGCCTGGGCCACACGTGCTTCGACTCGGCAGACAACGAGATGTGCGTCGAAACCATGAACGTGGCTCTTTTGGCCGTGGGGGGGATTCTCGAGGTCCTTGACAGGCTCATGACGGGGCAGATCGACAATGCGTTTTGCGCGGTACGCCCTCCCGGGCACCACGCGGCGCCGACCCAGGCCATGGGGTTCTGCTACTTCAACAACATCGCCATTGCCGCCAAGTACTTGCAGGAAAAATGGGGGGTGGGAAAGGTGATGATTGTGGATTTCGACGTGCACCATGGAAACGGGACCCAGCTCATCTTCGAAAAGGATCCCACGGTGTTCTACTACTCGATTCATGAACATCCCACTTTCGCCTATCCGGGCACCGGGCGCGAGTTCGAGCAGGGGACCGGCCCTGGATTGGGATTCACCATGAACTGCCCCGTGCTTCCGGGCCAGGGCGACGAGGAGTATTTCGCCCAGATACGGTCGCGCCTTTTCCCCGTATTCGACTGGTTTTCACCGCAGGTGCTCCTCTTGTCGACCGGATTCGATGCCCACGCCGATGACGACATGTCCGACATAAAGCTTTCCACGGACGCCTTCACGTGGATCGCCCACAAGCTCAAAGAAATGGCCGACAGGTATTGCGGCGGAAGGCTGGTCTCCCTGCTCGAGGGGGGCTACTGTATCGCACGGCTTCCGGAGCTGGGCAGAAATCATGTCAGTGTGCTGCTGGAGGACTGAGGGCCGGGGGAACCAATGGTCCTGCCGGGTTTTTCCCTGCCTGGGACAACCGGCCAAACAGGGCGAGTATCTCCGTGTGGCTTGGGTGTGGCTCGTCTTCGCCTGGTGGAAGGCGAGAGGGTGAAAGCGATCGATTCACGGGGCCGCGGGACCGGCGCGGGCTGATCCCCGATTGTCGTTGCGATGCCACGCCGGAAAAGCGGTGCACGAAGTCGGAGCCGGGAAACCGTTTCGCATCGGCGCTTGCGCAACAGAACGTGAAAAAGGTGTGCTGCGAGGAGGGACCATGTTCGTTACAAGATCCATGACACGCAAAGTGATCACCCTTTCCCCCGAAGACAACATCCTCCATGCCCGGGAGCTGATGAAGGCAAACAGCATCCGCCATATTCCCGTGGTGGACAACGACAATGTTCTGGTGGGCATCATAACGGACCGGGACCTTCGCAGCGCCGCGCCCTCTTCGCTTTTCTACGAGCACGGCAGCGAGAAGGAGCGCAAGAAGCTTGCTGAATTCAAGGTGGGACAGATAATGACGAGAGAGGTGATGGCCCTGACTCCCTCGCACACACTGGAGGACGCGCTGCTCCTGCTGCAGAGGCACAAGGTGGGTGCCCTGCCGGTGGTGGATGGAACCAACCACCTCATCGGCGTTCTTTCGGTACGCGATCTGTTGCGGGCCTTTACCAGCGTGCTGGGGCTGGGCGAACCTGGGGCCCTGCTGTGCATACTCGTGGAGGACCGGTTCGGTGAGATGAAGAAGATCGTGGACACCATCTATGAGGCCAAGGTCTCCACGGGCAGCATACTGGTCGCCCGGCACTGGGAAGAGGGCAAAAGGGCGGTCTTTCCTTATGTTTTCACCATCAACACCGGTCCGTTGAAACGCAGGTTCCGGGAGAAAGGGTACACCCTTCTCGATCCCATGGACTGGTATCTGGAAAACGTGGAAAGCGCAGACTGAGGAGCCGGACCCATGGAGGCTTGCCCCTATGGGGACCTTCACATCTACTACTTGCAGGGCCGGTGCCCTGCCGACGAGGAGGAGACCCTGGGGGCCTGCTACCTGGGCAACTGGGAGGAAGAGTCCTGCTCGTTTCTCTTCTTCACGGCTCCGGCAGATAGGCGGGTCGAGCGCCTTCTGCAAGCGCACACGCATCTGACCCTCCTCGATCGATTCTGCATTCCGTACAAGGACTGGCAGCAGGACTTTTCAAGACCCTTGTGCATCGGTAGGCTGCACATCACCGCACCGTGGACAGACGGGGCCTGCCCCGACGACGCCCTTGTCCTGCGGCTGGACCCGGGAGTGGTGTTCGGCAGCGGCGTCCATCCCACCACCCGCGACTGCCTGGCCGCATTGCAGGAGGTCTTTGAGGAGGCGGCGCCCCAGACCGTCCTCGATCTTGGTACGGGAACGGGTGTGCTGGCCCTTGCCGCGGCAAGGCTGGGCGCCGAAGAGGTGCTGGCCGTGGACTGCAACCCCCTTGCCGTGAAGACGGCCCGGAAGAACGTATGCCTCAACGGGTTTGGGGACCGTGTCCGGGTCGTGAAAGGACGGGCCGAAGACTTCCTGGACAGCCCTGCCCAACTGCTCATCGCCAACATTCACTGGGAAATCATGGACAAGCTCCTGCGGGACAGGCGCTTTTTGGACAACAAGCGGTTTATCCTTTCGGGTCTGATGCGCAGCGAGGCGAGGCGGGCGGAAGATCTCCTGGAGGAGCTTCCCGTCCGGGTTAGGGAAACGCGGGAGCACGAGAACACTTGGCACACCCTCTGGGGAGAGGTTACCCGCTGAGAGCGTGTCCGGAAATCCCTTTCATAGGAGGCCGGGCGGCAATTTACTCTCGAATCGGCCCGGACTCGACAAGAGAGGCCCGTGAAGACGAAAAGGGTTTCGATCCATGCTGTGCGGGGTCATGCATTGGGATTTCCTACATCCGCCTCGCCTCTGGGTGAGGGTATAATGAGCGCGGTTTGTGGACACGCGAGGTACACGAAAAAACCGCCGCCCTGCCTCGGGCCGGGAAGGCCGAGGGAATTCTCAGACCCGCTCTGAGCTGCTCCCCATGAATCGAACCGATACCCTTTTCATCGTGAATCCTCATTCGGCCAACGGAAGGGCCGGAAAGAAGTGGCTGGCGATAGAGACCCTCGCCTCTTCCATGCTGGAAGGCTTTGCCGTGCGCCACACGGAGCGTGTGGGCCACGCCTCGGCGCTTGCAGGAGCCGCAGTGCGTGAAGGCTTCCGCAAGATTGTCTGTGTGGGCGGGGACGGGACCTTGAACGAAATCGTAAACGGTTTGATGGAAGAGGATCGGCCCAGCCCGGAGGGGACCTGCCTCGGTTTGATCCCCTTCGGAACAGGTTGTGACTTCGTTCGTTCCTTTGCCCTGCCGCGGGACCCCCAGGCCTGTCTGGGGATCGTGGAAGGCTCGAAGACCCGCCCCATCGACGTGGGGAAAGCCTCTTTCCTGGATCATCAGGGGAACGCCAGTTCGAGGTATTTCGTGAACGTGACCAGCTTCGGTCTGGGAGGAGAGGTGGATGCACGGGTGAACCGCACCACGCGGCTTTTCGGTGGTTTTGTTTCTTTCCTTTACAGCACCCTGGCGTCCGTGCTGTCTTACGACAAGAAGTGCATACGGCTTGTGGTGGACGACCAGGAAGCGCACGAAGTGATTGCGTGGAACGTTGTCGTGGCAAACGGGCAGTACCACGGAGGCGGCATGTGGATCGCTCCCCAGGCGCGGTTGGACGACGGGACGTTCGACATCACGGTACTGGGTGATTTTAGCCTGTGGGAGGTTTTTTTGCATTTTCCCAAGCTTTACACGGGCAGGATCACGACCCTGGGGAAGGTGAACGTGTTCAAGGCAAGGAGCATCCGGGCTTCCTCTCGGCAGCCGGTGTTGTTGGATGTGGACGGCGAACAGCCCGGGGGCCTTCCCGTGGCCATCACCCTTATCCCAAAGGCCCTGCGGGTTCTTTGCCCTTGAGGCCAGGGCCGGCTTGCCCAAACCGAAATTCCACGAGGCCGAACGTGCCCCCACAGTGACGGGGACACCAAGGATTCGACATGAATTCAGGATAAGGCGAGAAAGGGGTGCAATGTTTATCAGGTGTTGGGGATCGAGGGGGTCCATCCCCGTGTCCGGAAAGGAATATTTGGTTTACGGCGGGGACACGGTGTGTTTGGAAATTCGGACCAGGAACGATGCAATCATCGTCGTGGACGCGGGTACGGGGCTTCGGCGCTTGGGCAATTTCCTGATGGAGGAAGGCAGATATTCCTACGATTTCCTTTTCACGCACGCCCACTGGGACCACCTCATGGGCTTTCCTTTTTTCAAGCCCCTCTACCTGGAGGATGTCCGCATTCGGATGCACGGTTGCCCGTTCACCCAGCAGTACGTGAGGCGTCTGGTTTCCAGGATAATGGCTCCCCCGAACTTCCCGGTGGATCCCAGTGCGATCAGGGCCCAGATGGAGTACGGGGACGAATGCCCCCTATCCTTTGCCATCGACTCGGTGACCATCGAGCCCATTCCCCTCAGCCATCCGAACCGGGGCAGCGGGTACAGATTCATCGAGGACGGGAAGGTGTTCGTCTTTCTCACGGACAACGAACTGGATCACCTCCATCCTGGAGGCCTGCCTTTCGAGGCGTACCGCGATTTCTCCGCGGGGGCCGATCTGCTCATCCATGATGCGGAGTACACCCCGGAGGAATATGTGCGCACGAAGGGATGGGGGCACTCGGTTTACACTCGCACCGTGGAGTTGGCCCTGGAGGCCGGGGCGCGGAAGCTGGGGCTTTACCACCTGAACCAGGACCGGTCGGACCAACAGATGGACCTTGTGGTGGCCGACTCCTCAAAGATCGTCAAGAACAAGGGCGGACGCCTCGAATGCTTTGCCGTGGCACAGGACATGACCTTCACCCTTTGAAGGCTACCCTTAGGTCGCAGGCAAGGGTGTCAGGCGGAGAAGTCAGGAGGTGACTGAATGGAACTGAAGACCTTGAAACTGGAAATCCCCGAAAACTGCAACATCATCGTGGGACAAAGCCACTTCATAAAGACCGTGGAGGACCTTTACGAGATCGTGATCGCCTCGGCGCCGGGGATCGAGTTCGGTCTGGCTTTCTGCGAGGCCTCCCAGGAGTGTTTGATACGTACGGAGGGCAATGCCGAGGATCTGATCGCCGCAGCCGTTCGCAACGCACGGCTGGTGGCGGCAGGCCATAGTTTCTTTTTGGTGTTGCGCAAGGCGTTTCCCATCAACGTGCTCAACGCCGTCAAGGCGTGCCAGGAGGTGTGCTCCATCCACTGCGCGACGGCCAATCCCGTGGAGGTGGTGGTGGCGGCCACCGACCTCGGGTGCGGCATCCTAGGCGTCATCGACGGCGCTTCCCCCAAGGGGGTGGAAGGCCCGGAGCACAAGAAGGAGCGAATGGAACTGCTCCGCAGATTCGGTTACAAGCGTTAGGATGGCCTCGGACCCGGGCGCTTTCGGCAGGCCACGCAACATGCTCGTGGTGCACCAGGGCGCCCTGGGCGACTTGGTCCTTTCCTTTCCGGCCCTCCAAGCCCTCAAGCGGACTGCGGGGGTCGTGCTCCACGTGAGCTGCCTGGCCAGGCACGGACCCCTCATCCGGCATCTGGGTCTTGGAGAGACATGGCTGCCAGCGGATGGCGGCCGTTTTGCGTCCCTGTACTCCCACTACCCGGACCGTCGCTTCCGGCAATCTCTCACCCTTTTCGATCGGGCGGTTCTGTTCGGCTTTTCGGAGGCCCTGGAACAAGGCCTCCGGCGATGGGTGCCGGGAGGGGTGGTGCGGATACCTCCCAGACCGTTGCCGGAAGAACGGATCCACGTGGCCCGGCACCTTCTCAGCGGGCTTCAGGAGGCAGGGTTGGCCGGCGGCTCGACCACGGAGACGGCGTCCTCCGGGACCCCGTGCGCTGTCGAGGGGATCAGGGAAAGATTGATCCCCCGTGCCGGCAGGGTGTTGCTCCACCCGGGAGCCGGAAGCCCCCGCAAGTACTGGCCGCTGGAGCGTTTTGCGGCTCTCGGCAAGGCCCTTGCAGATAGGGGCGTTCCCGTGGGCTTTCTCCTGGGCCCTGCCGAGAGGCCTTTGCACGGGGCACTTGGGGACCGGGGGGTGGAGCGGGAGCGCATCGTGATCCCGGAGGGAATCGTGGAGCTCCTGCGCTGCCTGGGGGAGGCAAGGGGTCTTATAGGGAACGATTCAGGGGTGAGCCACCTGGCCGGGTACCTAAGAATACCCACCGTCACCGTGTTCGGACCGTCGGATCCGCTCCGGTGGCGTCCCTTGGGGCCGTTGGTCCGCGTGCTGCGGCCCGCGCCTGAGTGCCTGCCTTGTTTCGAGACGCAAAAGGCCAATTGTGCGGACCCCAGGTGCCTGGGTGAGACAACGGTGGACAAGGTCCTCCACGCCTACCTTGAGTTGGAGCAATACGCGTCCAGCACGCTGAGGGCCTCTCCCACCACGTAAAGGGAACCGGTGATGAGCACGGCATCCTCCGGGCCCGCCTTGCTGCGGGCCAGATCGAGGGCCCCGGGGATGTTGGGGGCCGTTGTGATGTTTTCGGAAAGGTCGCGGGTCATCTCGAGCAGCCTTTCCGTGGTGGCGGCGCGGGGGTTTTTCGACCGGGTGACGATCACGTGGGCGGCCAGGGGAAAGAGGGTTTCGGCCATGCGTCGCAGGTTGTGGTCCCCCATGCCTCCGAAAATCAGTATGAGCCGGTCGTATCGCACGTGTTCGTGCAGGGTTTGCCGCAGGACCACAGCCGACTCGGGGTTGTGGGCCCCGTCCAGAACCAGGGCGGGGTTGTGGCCCACCATCTGGAAACGACCGGGCCAACGGGTTTGCCGCAGACCGGCGGCAACGCTGCGAACCGTGAGGTCGATTCGCCCCCTTGCAGCCAGCTCGGCAACGGTAACGGCCGTGGCGGCATTGGCGATCTGGTGGCGGCCCAGCAAGGGCGCCTCCAGGTAGGGATACGTCCAGCGGATTCCTTCAAGGGCGAACGCTGTCCGACGGGGTTTCGGGGCCAATACCTTATAAACGAGCTCAGGCTCCGGGCCGCCGGTTCGACGGCCCTCCCGGATCCAGTAAACCGGCGCGCCTTTTCTCGTGGCCTCACGACGCAGGGTGTCTTCCGCCTCCGGGACCTGGGGGGAGATCACCACCGGAACGCCGGGCTTCAAGATGCCTGCTTTTTCCGTCGCGATCTTTTCAAGGGTGTCGCCGAGGATGGCTTCGTGATCGTGGCCTATGAGGGTGACGGCGCAGGCCAGGGGCCTGACGACGTTGGTGGCGTCCAGCCGCCCCCCCAGCCCCGGCTCCAGAACCACCATGTCGCAGTTCTGGGCACGGAAGTACTGGAACGCGAGGGCCGTATACACCTCGAAAAAGCTCAGCTCTCCCACCATGGGGTCGTCGCGCACGGCCACCGCGGCGTGCGCCACGGCTTCCACCTGGGCTGCGCAGTCCTCCCGGCTGATCATGCGGCCGTCTATCTGTATCCGTTCTCGAAAGTCAATGAGATGGGGAGAGGTGTACAATCCCGTCTTGAGCCCTGCGGCCGTGAATATGGAGGCGGTCATGGCCGAGGTGGACCCCTTGCCCTTGGTCCCGGCGATGTGCACATAGCGCAGGTCCTTTTCGGGATGGCCGATGCGCTCGAGAAGCGCCTTCATGGAGGCCAGCTCCTCCCGGGCCTCCGTGTAGTATGAGCCGGTTATTTTCTCGTAATCGATGAAGCTTTCAAGAAACCGGATTGCCTCTGCGTAGTTCATGGACGTATGTTCTCCCAGCGGGGATTGTCTGGCTCATGCCTGCTCCAGGTGGTGGACAAGTGCCTTTCTTGCCTTCCTGCCCTTTGCACCGCTTCATACCACCAACCGGTTTTCCTGGAAACTTAGGGCTCGTGCAAAAATAACTTCCCATTTTGATGCGCCGATCCATCACGCCTGGCGGCGTTGCTCGTCAGTTAAATGGCCAGCCATTCGTCCTCCTCGCGCCTTGCCATGCGGGCGCCTCGACACCTGAAAAGGGGGGCCTGGACACTGTCAATCAGCGCTCACTCGACCCTCGACTTGCCGCAGACACCTCTGGTAGGATGGTACAAAGGTGCAAGCCCCTGCGAGCAGCCCGGATCGCACTGGGTCAAAGATCTGCGGTACCCGGGCCGTTAGGGAATTTTCAACCCGGGAGCGACGGATGCGGCTTTCCAACAAGAAGATCAAATACGTCAAGCGCCACGCCGACGAGAGGACGCCGGGCCAGATAGCGGAGCAGCTGCGCGTTTCCGTAAAGGAGGTGGAGAAGGTTCTCAGGGAGCTGGGAAAGGACGTTCCCACGGGGCCGGTGTTCGACCACCACGATAAGGTGGATCGCGTCTACTTCTGGGTGGCTGCGGCCTGTATGGGCCTTCCGGCTCTGGCCGTGTGGCCGGGGATTTACGATTTTGCCAACCTGCCCCAATCGGCGTTCGTACAGGTGGCCGTGGTGTTTCTGCTGCTTCTGTGGTGCGCCAAAGCCCTGTGGACGGGCAGGGGGCGGTTCCTTTTCACGCCTTTCGCGCTGCCCTGTTTCCTCTTCCTTGCCTGGTGCCTTATTTCCTTTGTCTGGGCCCACAACAGGTACGAGGCGGCCGTGGCGTGGATGCACTGGACCGCCTGCGGCCTCGGGCTTCTTGCCGCTGCCAACGCCCCGGCTCGGCGCGCCGATGTGGGACGCCTTCTCAAGGCGGTGTTCCTGTCGGGCTTGCTGGTCTCGGTTCTGGGGATCGTCCAGCACCTTTTCCGCATCGAGTGGTTGCCCCAGGTGGTGCCCCCGGCCGCCACCTTTGCCAACAAGAACGTGGCTGCCGAATACGTCGTCCTCACATGGCCCCTCGGTCTGGGGTTGCTGCTCTCCACGCGGTCCCGCGGCCAATCATGGTTTTTTTCCCTGGCGTGCAGCCTGATGGTGGTTTTTCTGGTCTATGCCGCAGCCAAGGCCGGATGGATGGCCCTGGTCCTTCAGACCGTTTTCCTTGTGTGCATGGTGGGGCGGCGCAGGCCCCTGTCGGGGCTTTCCTTTCCCTGGAACCGCCAGAAGCTCCATGCCTGCCTCGGCGGCCTTGTCTGTTTCCTGATTCTCTTCAACATGGGCCCGGAGGGGCTCCAGTGGCGCGCGGGGCGCGTCTTTGAGACCTTGAGGGGCACGGCCGCAGCCGTTTTCGAAAGCCGCTCCCCGGCAGACCCGGTCGGCGGGAGTGTGCCGGCATCCGGTAACGAGCGAGAGGAACTTCCGAGGCAGCCGGAGCCCACCGGAGATGACATGTACGGCTCGGTGGGTCTGCGGCTGGATATCTTCAGAAACACGCTCGCCATGATCGGGGACCGACTTGCCATCGGCGTGGGACTCGGCAATCACAAGGTGCACTATCCCCTTTACGCCCGCAGGGCTGCGAAGGAAAAGGTCTTCAGCGAAGAGCTCCAGCTCACCAACGTCCACAACGACTACCTCCAGGCTTTCGCGGAGCTGGGGCTGGTGGGGATGGCTCTGCTGGCCTGGCTCGGCTGGACCGTGCTGCGTGTCCTGGGGCGGGTTTTCGGCCCCGGGCAGCAGGAGGACCGTCTTTGGGTGCTCGTCATGGGCGCGGGGATCCTGGGCCTCGCCGTCGATGCCCATTTCAGTTTCCCCTTCCAAAGGGCGCTCCCACCGTTCATACTGGCTTGCTACCTGGGCCTTTGTGGGTTCCTGGCGGCCCATGGAAAACAGGGGCGAGGCCTTGCCCTTTCTCCTCGTCTCGTGCTCGTTGCGACCCTTGCGCTGCTTGTTTGCCTGCCGGCCCTGGTGCGCCTGGAATACAGGTGGATCAAGTGCGACCGGTACTTCTTGGGCATCGTTTCCGCGGAAAAGGCGGGGGTGTGGCAAGGAGTGCTGTGGGAAGCTCGGCAAGCCATTTCCTACAACAAACACCGCAAGAAGATCTACTCGTACATGGGGCGGGCCCTCATTGAAACGGGACAACCGGAAAAGGCCATCCCCTTGCTGCAAGAGGTGATCGCAGCGTATCCGAACCACATGAATGCCCTGCTCAACCTGGGAGTGGCGTATGGAAGCATCGGCGAGTATGACAAAGCTCTCGATGCCTATGCCCGGGTGATGCGCATAAAGCCGGATTATGCGAAGCTGCACAACAACATGGCCAATATCTACGTGCACCAGAAAAGGCACGGGGAGGCGCTCGAGCATTTTCGACTGGCGGCACAATACGATCTCAAGAGCGCTGCGATCCGCCTGAACCTGGGGATAGTGGCCCTGAACACGGGGCATTACGACGAGGCCAGGCAAGCCTTTGAAGAGGCGGTGGCGCTGAAACCCGACTGGGACCTGGCCCACAAGAACCTTGCCATCGTCTGCTACCAGTACCTCGGTGAAAAGAAGAAGGCGGCGGAGCACTTCCGAAAGGCCCTTGCCCTGAATCCGCGACTAGAGGAACGCGAGTACATGGAAAGAGCCTTGCGCAGCTTGGAAAAGGAGGAACAATGACCACAGCCCGACAGCGTTTCTGTGACAGGGTCCTCGCGCTGTGGCGCGAGGGAATCACCCTGTCCCCCGAAACGCTCCACTACATGGAATCCACCTTCCAATGTGCCGAGCCGCGGCGGGTGGGGGAATTGCTGCACGATCCTTCGGGGTGCGAAGCCGCCGCACTTCTGGAACTTCTCTTCTTCCCCGACGAGGCCGTGCAGCTTCTTCTAACGGAGTGCATCGCGCGCTGCCGGTTCGACGAGGGCGACCAAACGGCCATCATCGCGCACTTGCAGGCGCAAGGGGCCGAGGCGACCTTCCGTTTCCCGACGAGCACCGGGGTGCTCATCGTTCCGGTGCCCAGGGAGGCAGTCGCCGCATGGGTGGGCAGGATGCGGATCACCCGCAGGCTCCCCGAAGAAATGGAAACCCTCATCGCCGAGCGCTTTGCCGGGAAAACGGGGGACAGGATGCGCGTACGCCTGAGAAACACCCCCCTTCGCTGGACGCCGGAACGTACGCGTCTTCTTACGGACCTTCTCGGCAGCATGTCCCCTGAGGATCCGGAGCTGTTGCCGTGCCTCGATTTCTGTGTGGCTTGCCTGGAAGAGGCCCCAGACGATACGGATCCTCTCTCCTACCTGCGCATGAAGAGAAACCGCTGCCGGCAGCTCATCGCCGAGGACCGTGAGCGAGAAAGGCAAGAGGGGCCCATGAACATGGAGACGCGCGTTTTGCTGGGCCTGCGTGTTCCTTACGTGGACCACGGCCGGTTGGGCGCCCAGATGCGGCTTTGCGATTCCATCCTTTTCCGCCTTGGGGAGCCCGGCCTTTGCCCTCCGGCGCCCCGCCACAGGGACATGGGCGGTGTCCATTCCGAAGAAGGAATCAGGAGCTTCATACGCAGGAATATGGAAGGATAGGCTTGGCGGGCTTCCCTGCCGAGCACCGTCAGGCGGCGGGGAGCGGGGAAGGGCACACGCCGCAGCGGGTGCAGCGGCCCACGTCGCAGGGAGGTGTGACCGCAGCCTGCAGGGCCTTGTGGTATTCCTCGATCAGATACTCCTTGTGGATTCCGTGATCGATGAAGTCCCAGGGGAGAAGTTCGTCCAGCGGACGCTCCCTGTAGACATAGAAGTCCGCATTGAGGGCGCTTTGCTTGAGGGCCTGGGGCCAGTTGCCGCCAAGATCGTGGGAAAGGGCAAGGATCTGGGCCACGCGCCTGTCCCCGCGCGAGAGCAGTGCCTGGACGTAAGCCCAGCGGGGGACGTCCCCGTGCACCCGTACGTTGGGGACGCTGCGCAACCCCTTTTGGACCTTGCGGATCTTGGCCTTGAGGTCGGCCACCTCGTCAAGGGGGGCCCACTGAAACGGGGTGAACGGCTTGGGAACGAAGGAGCTCAGGCTCACCTGGATCGTCCCGATCCGGCCCCGCTCTTTGCTCGCCTTGAGAAAACGGTGCTTGACCCTCCTGGTCAGAACCACGATCGCCTCCACGTCGTCGGGTGTTTCCGTGGGAAGCCCCACCATGAAATAGAGTTTGAGGTTAGGGACCCCGGCCGCTACGAGCCTTTCCGCGGCCTTCAGCACGTCGTCTTCGCTCACCCCCTTGTTGATCACCCGGCGCATCCTCTCCGATCCCGCGTCCGGCGCGACCGTGGCGGTCTTGACCCCTCCCCTTACAAGGGCGTCGATGAGCTCGTCGGTCAGGGAGTCGGCCCGGAGGGAACCGAAAGAAAGCCGGGCGTTACGTCGCGCGGCATGCCGGCACAGGGCCTCTATGTCGGGCAGGTCGGACACCGCCGCCCCCATGAGGCCGATTTTCGAAGTGAGCGCGGTTCCCCGATCGAGACAATCCCGCAGCAGTTCCAGGGAGCGGAAGCGGACCGGACGATAAACAAAACCCGCGCAGCAGAATCGACATCCGTGGGGGCAGCCCCGGCTCACTTCGATGAGAAACGTTTGATCGAACGTGGTGTGTGGGGTGAGGATGCTGGAAAAGGTGGGAAAATTTCCGAGATCCGGCACGAACGCCCGCTGCACCTTTGCCGGGACATCCCCGTTGGGAGTGAAGCGCTTGAGGGTCCCGTCGCCGGCATACTCGGGGGTGTAAAAGGACGGGACATAGACCCCCTTGATGCTTTGCGCCGCGCGCTCAAGAAATGTTCTGCGGTCCTTTTTTTCCCGGAAAAGCTCCATGAAGGGGGGAAGCAGGGCCTCTGCCTCCCCGATCAGGAAGCAATCGATGAAAGGGGCGACCGGTTCCGGGTTGAGGAACGAGGTGACGCCGCCGGCCAGCACCAGGGGATGGGGAGGAGCCCTGTGTGCCGCCCGCAGCGGCAGTCCGCCTGCCTCCAGAATCGCCAGCATGTTGGGGTAGTCGTTCTCGAAGGAAAGGGAAAAGGCCACCATGTCAAAGTCCTTGAGGGGACGATGGGACTCAAGGGAAAAAGGGGCGAGAAACACACGTTCGCAGGCCACGGTGTCCATGTCATTGAGCAGGCGGTACACCGCCTGAAATCCCAGGCTCGACATTCCAACCGCGTAGGTGTTTGGGTAAACGAGGGCCACGGAGATCTCTGCCCGCCGATCCTTGCGGACCGCTCCTGTTTCTTGCTCCAAAAGCGCCGTGGTGGCATCATCCACTCTCAAAACACCCACTCACCTCTCCTGCAGGGCACCTTGACCCGACCACTCCCGACCACCCGCCCGCCGCGTCCGCCGCATCGGCAATCCCGGAACGGCAGTGGCAGCTCGGTGCTCGCAGGTGCAGGGAGCGTGTCTGCTAAGAGCTCTTCTTTCGCATGAACGTGGGCACGTCAAGGTCATCGTTGTCCAGGATGATGCCCTTGTGATGCCCCCTGAGAGGCCCCGCGGAAGAGTCCGACAGGTTCCCCCTGTTGCGTATGAAGGTGGGCTCGTCGTAATTGACGGCCTTTTCCAGGTCCTCGGGCGTCATGTCCCGCACCGTCCCCCGGCCCCTTGCCCGCAAGGGTGTGGGGGACGTGCCCTTTCGCCGGGCTGCTTCGGAATCGCAGCCGATCCCCGTGGCGATGAGGGTCACCCGCATCTCGTCTTCGATGGTGTCGTCTATGACCGTCCCCCAGATGATCTCCGCCTCGTCGCCGGCTTCCTTGTGGATGCGGTCCGAGGCTTCCGTCATCTCGGCCATGGTCAGGTCGCTGCCGCAGGTGATGTTCATGAGCACGCCCCGTGCGCCGGAAATGGAAATATCCTCGAGAAGGGGATGGTAAAGGGCTTTTTCCGCAGCCTCGATGGCGCGGTTTTCCCCCTTGGCCATTCCGATTCCCATGAGGGCCATGCCTGCCTTGAGCATGGTGGTCCGCACATCGGCGAAATCCAGGTTCACCAAGCCCGGCTTGAGGATAAGGTCCGTGATTCCCCGTACCGAGTGCAGGAGCACCTCGTCGGCCCGGCGGAACATCTCGACCATGGTGGTGTTCTTCGAGGCCAGGGCCCGCAGCCGATCGTTGGGGATCGTTATGACCGTGTCGGCCACTTCCTTGAGGGCCTGGAGCCCTTCTTCGGCCTGCCGTGAGCGCTTGCCCCCTTCGAACATGAAAGGTTTGGTGATCACCGCGACCGTAAGGGCACCCAATTCCTTACAGATCTGCGCAATCACCGGCGCCGCCCCGGTTCCAGTGCCACCCCCCAACCCCGCGGTGATGAACACCATATGGCTGTCCTCGACCGCGGCCCTTATCTCGTCCACGCTTTCCTCAGCAGCCTCCTGCCCCACCTGAGGGTTGGCACCCGCGCCGAGCCCCTCGGTCAAACGCTGCCCGATCTGGATCTTGACCGGGGCCTGGGAAATGTCCAAGGCCTGGGCATCCGTATTGACGGAGATGAATTTCACCCCATCGAGCCTGGCCGTTATCATGTTGTTGATGGCATTGCCCCCCGCACCCCCCACACCCACCACTTTGATCTTGGCGGATTTCTCCTCTTGCACAAGGCTGAACATCATCTCCCCACCTCCTGTATCCAATCCTATCCCAGCCGTGCGAGTTCGCACCCCGCTCACCCCCCGCGGCTTTCCTCCTCCATGCCCTTGCACCCCCCACCGTAGTCCTCCGCTCTCCCAAGCTGCCAAGGCAGACCGGTGCGCGGGTACTCAAATGATGTCCCGGAACCATCTTTTCATACGGGTCATGATCCGGTCGAAAATGTTCTTGTCGCGAATCCGAAACTTCGCGGTGTGACGCCTGCGCGCTCCATAGAGCACCAACCCCACGGCAGTGGCGTACATGGGATTGTTCACCACATCCACCAGGCCCCGTATGCCTACCGGTTTTCCAAGACGGGTGGGTACGTTGAACATGGCGTCGGCCACCTCGATCATGCCGTCGAGAAGGGCCGCCCCCCCGGTGAGCACCACCCCGGAAGATATGTGGCTCTCCAGACCATTCTTCACCACCTCCCGCTGCACAAGGCTGAACATCTCTTCCACTCGGGGTTCCAGGATTTCTCCCAGTATTTGCCGCGGCAGCTTGCGTGCCTTGCGCCCCCCCACCCCGGGGATCTCGATGGTCTCGTCCTTGTTGATGCTCCGGGCCGAGCAGGTGCCGTACTTTATCTTGATCTTCTCGGCCTCGGCCACGGGCGTCCTGAGCCCTATGGCGATGTCGTTGGTCAGGTTGTCGCCTCCCAGGGCGAGCACGAAGGTGTGCTTGATGTTCTTGCCCGAAAAGATGGCCAGGTCCGTGGTGCCGCCCCCCACGTCGATGAGGGCGGTCCCCAGGTCCCTTTCTTCAGGCGTCAGCACCGCTTCACTGGATGCCAGGGGCTCCAGAACGATGTCACTCACGTCCAGCCCAGCCTTGTTGGTGCACTTTATGATGTTGTGGGCCGAAGTCACCGCCCCGGTGACTATGTGAATCCGCGCCTCCAGCCGCACCCCTGCCATTCCCACGGGGTTCTGTATCCTGTCCTGGCCGTCCACGATGAACTCCTGGGGCAGCACGTGTATCACTTCCCGGTCCATGGGAATGGCCACCGCACGGGCCGCGTCGATCACGCGGTCCACGTCCTGTTGGGTGATCTCGGGACCTTTGATGGCGATGATGCCCTGGCTATTGAATCCCTTGATGTGTCCCCCGGCGATTCCCGTATAGACCGATGTGATCTCACAGCCCGCCATCAGTTCGGCCTCCTCCACCGCCTTCTGGATGGAGTCCACCGTGGCCTCGATGTTCACCACAACCCCCTTGCGCAACCCGATGGACGGATACGTGCCAATGCCGACAATTTGCACCTCCCCCTTGCTCACCTCTCCGACCACGGCGCAGATCTTGGTGGTCCCGATGTCCAGGCCCACCACCAGTTCCTGCTGATTGCGCATCCTCACACCTCCTTGCGGGTGTTCCCACCCGAATAGACTCTTTCGTATACGGGGCGCACCACGATCCGATCCGGGTCCGCGAGATCGATGGACAGCACTTTGATGCCCTCCTGCCGGTCGCCCAGGGAGTACAAAACGTCCTGGAGTCTTTCCAGCTTCTCCGGATAGTGCCCGTAGCCCATCTTGATAGCCACCGGGGGATCGAATGCAAACACCGTCAATCCCACATCGTGGTCCACGTGGATCGTTGAAATGGCCTGGGCAGACAGGGTCCCGGTTGCCTTGTAGCCGGTACGCAAGAACTCCATCACCGAGGCAAAGGGCACGCTCATGGGCTCTCCCCTGACGCTGATGTGGGAGAATGTGAGCCCGGTGACCACCGGGAGCCTGTCAGGGTCCCCTTGTTCCCATTTCTTGAAAATCTCCCCCGTGGTATCCACGAAGAAGCGCTGCCCCAGGTCCAAGATGGCCACGGGGATGCGCTCCTCGATCCGGATGTCGATTCCATCGGGAAGATCACGGCTCACCTCGGCCGTCCTGATCCACGGGTTCGTCAGAAGACGGCTGCGTACGAGGGGCAGACTCACCGACAGGATATTGACCCCCGGTCCGAGACCGGCATGGTGCAGGACCTGTTGCCGCGACAGCCTCTGGGCTCCCTGCACGTCGATCCGGCTCGCCGTGAAATAGCGAGACTGTGTGAAAAAATCGTAAACCAGAATCGAAAAGAAGCTGAAGACGCACACCAGGGCAGAGAAGATGATCCCGAAAACCCCCCAGGTGAGCGTCTGGACAAGCCTTGCCCGTCCCCCGGCCTTCTTGTGGGTGTATCGATTCCTTCTTTTGCGCCTAAACCGCAACGATCTGCACCTCGGGTTCCAGCTCGATTCCGAACGCCTTGGCCACTTCCTCCCGTACCGTTTCCATCAGGCCCAGGACATCTGCGGCCGTGGCCCCACCCGTGTTCACGATGAAATTGGCGTGCACGGGAGAAACCTGGGCCCCCCCCCATCGGCGTCCTTTGAGGCCGGCGCGTTCGATAAGCTGTCCCGCCGGGCTGCCGGAGGTGGGATTCCTGAAAAAACACCCCGCGTTGGGCATGGGGGGGTGGCTTTTCTTTCGCCACTCCAGGATGCGCTCCGCCTCCTTCCTGAGGGCCACCGGATCGCCGTTGCCCATGCGCAGGATCCCCTCCAAGAGGATCGAACCGGTGTGCCATGTCCCTTTCGGACTGTGGGGCAGGCAGGCGTTCCTGTAGGACCACCGGATTGCGTCATGGCTTAAGGGGACGATAGCGCCCTCAGGGGTCATCACCCGGACCGCGTGGACCACATCGGCCATGCAGCCCCCGGCGGCCCCCGCGTTCATCCGGACAGCGCCGCCCACGGTTGCGGGTATGCCCAGGGCAAAGGTCATTCCGGCAAGGCCCCTGTCCAAGGCGAACCGGCAAAGGGAGGCAAGGCCAGCTCCCGCACCGGCACACACCTTGGTCGGGTCCTGCTGTGGGTCGAGGCAGCGGATCCGGCCGAACCCACGGCGCAGGGAAATGGCGATGGCCCCGACCCCCGCATCCGGTACCACCAGATTGCTTCCCTTCCCGATGACGAAATAGGCGATCCCTCGCCCACATGCCCACCCCACGAGATCTTGCAGGGCGGACAGGTCCTCAGGAGCCACCATGGCGTCCACCGGCCCGCCCACCCCGAGGGTGGTGTGACGGCTTAGGGGCTCGTCGAACCGCACGCCCCCTCCAAAACGCTGCGTGAGCCATTGTCTGGCCGATGTGTCCAACATGGGCCCTCTCATGGGGACCGGTGTTCGGTGCCCCGGTCGCCGGAGATCCGTGATTGCTTTCCTGTCAACACGAAATGCACCCTTTTGGGCCGGGGGTCATTCGTTGCTTTCCGTCTCGCCCAGGTACATCTGCCCCAGCTTCCAGATATCTCCCGCACCGAGGGTCAGAAGGATATCCCCCGGTTTCAGTATCTCGTGTAAGACAGCGGCCGCCTCGTCAAAATCGGAAGCCGGCTGGGCCCCTTTGTGGCCGTGGGCCTTGAGTTCCGTGCAGAGCACGGCGTGATCCACCCCGGCAACGGGTTGTTCCCCCGCGGGGTAGATGGGCAGAACCACCAGCAGGTCCGCCTGGTAAAAAGACCGAACAAAATCCTGGAACAGGGCTGCCGTGCGGGAATAGCGGTGGGGCTGGAAGGCGACAACGATGCGCCGGAGAGGCCAAAGATCGCGAATGGTCTGTAAGGTCGTCCTTATCTCGGTGGGATGATGCCCGTAGTCGTCTATCACGGTCACCTCGCCCCGGCGCCCTTTTGTCTCCATCCTGCGCTGGACCCCCTCCAATTTCCCGAGAGCCGCCCGAATGTCTTCGAAGGCAATGTCCAGCTCCATGGCCACCGCTATCCCCGCCAGGGAGTTGTAGACGTTGTGGGTTCCAGGAAGGTTCAGGTATACCTGCCCCACCGGCTTGCCCAGGTGCACCACGGTGAAATGGGTCCCCAGCCCCTCCTGCCGGAGGTGCACGGCCTGCAGGTCCGCCTGGGGGGTGAGGCCGTAGGTGGTATACCGTTTGTTGAGACGTGGTATCAGGTCCTGTATCGGTTCGCTGTCCAGGCACAGGGCCGAGAGGCCGTAGAAGGGTACCCGGTCCACGAAACCGGCAAAAGCCTGCACAATCTCGGGCAGGTCCTTGTAATGATCCAGGTGTTCCCGGTCGATGTTGGTGACCACGGCGATGGTGGGGGACATCTTGAGGAAGGAGCCGTCGCTTTCGTCCGCCTCGGCCACGATGAAGTCCCCCTTGCCCAGTCTCGCGTTGGCCCCGATCCCCTTGAGCTTGCCCCCGATGACCACGGTGGGGTCCAGCCCCCCCTGGGCCATGATGCTGGCGACGATGGAGGTGGTGGTCGTCTTGCCGTGTGCCCCGGCAACGGCCACGCTGTACTTGAGCCGCATCAATTCCGCCAGCATTTCGGCACGGGGTATCACCGGTATCCCCGATTCCCTGGCCACCACCACCTCGGGATTGTCGGGGTGGACTGCGGAAGAGCAGACCACCACGTCGGCTCCCTGCACATGCTCCGGCGCGTGGCCCGAATGGACCCTTGCCCCAAGATGGGCCAGGCGTGCCGTCAAATCGGACAACCTCAGGTCCGAGCCCGAGACGCGGTAGCCCAGGTTGAGCAGCAGCTCCGCGATGCCGCTCATGCCTATGCCCCCTATGCCCACGAAATGGATGTGATACTTCTTGCGATACATGGGACCCGGTGTCCTTTCACCCGGTTCCGCGCCGACGCCAGCCCAGCAGCGCGTAAGTGTCCTGGACGATGGTTTGGGCGGCGCTCGGTCTGCCCAGGGATCGGGCTTTGTGCTGCAACCGAAGCACCTGGGGGAGGTTGTCTGCGTAAAATTCGATGCACCCGGCCAGACCGGCTCCCGTCAGGTCCTTCTCCAAGATCATGTCTGCGGCCCCGAGGTCCACCAAGAGTTTCGCGTTTTTCTCCTGGTGACCGTTCACCGCAAAGGGAAAAGGAATGAAACAGGCGGCCTTGCCCAGTGCCGTCACTTCGGCCACGGTGGTGGCACCGGCCCGGCACAGGACCAGGTCCGCGGATCGGTAACAGGCGCCCATGTCCTGGAAAAAAGGGCGCACGGCAGCCGGTATGCCGTGCGCGGCGTAAGCTTTGGCCACCTGGGCGGCATCCTTGTCTCCCGTCTGGTGGATAAAGGCGAGCCGCCCGGGATCCCGGAAGAGGCCGAGGGCTTCCACAACGGCCTCGTTGATCCTGCGGGCCCCTTGACTTCCTCCCATCACGAGCACGATGAACCTTCCCTTGGCGTCGAGGGGAAGGCCAAGGTCCGACCCGTGGCCCCCTTCCAGCAGGGAGCCCCTGAGGGGATTTCCGGTCACGAGCACCTTTTTCGAGGCAACCATCGCCTTTGTCTCGGGAAAGGAGACATATACGCGGGCCGCGAACCGCGCCAGGAGGCGGTTGGCCATGCCCGGAATCAGGTTCTGTTCGTGAAGGCCGATGGGTACGCCCAACAGGGCAGAGGCCAACACAGTTGGAAAAGAGGCATATCCCCCCACTCCCAGAACCACATGGGGTTTGAATCGTCGGAGGATGCCAAGGGCGTCCACCAGACCCAGCAAGCACTTGCCCAGGGCGATGAACTGCCGTGCCCTGCGGCGCGCCTTGAATCCTTCCGCCTTGACGGAAAGACAGGAAAAACCCGCGCCGGTTATTATCTTGCTGTCCAGTGGTCTGTCGGCGCACAAGAACAGGATGCGGCTCCGGGGGTCCCGTGCCCGCAGCGCCTCTGCCAGGGCTATCCCGGGGAAAAGGTGCCCGCCGGTTCCTCCCCCTGCGACCACCGCTCTGATGGGGCCTGCGTGCATTCTGGTCATCGCACCCTTCATCTTTGCTCCTGAACGGAGCTCCCGGCAGCAATGTTCAAAAGAATGCCCATTCCAAGCATGTTGAGCACCAGGGACGTTCCCCCGTAGCTGAGAAAAGGAAGGGTCAACCCCTTGGTGGGCAAAAGGCCCATGGTGACCCCCATGTTGACGCTCACCTGCAGGCCTATGGCGGCGATGAGACCGGTGGCAAGATAGGCCGAGAAAAGATCCGGCACCTTGCGGGCCACCGAAATCCCCCGCCATATGACGACCGCGTAAAGCCCCAGAACGCAGAGCACTCCCAGAAGACCGAGCTCCTCTCCCACCACGGACAGGATGAAGTCCGTATGGGGCTCCGGCAGATAGAAAAGTTTCTGATATCCCTTGCCCATTCCCACGCCGAACAGGCCCCCCGTGCCGAAGGCCATGAGGGAGTGAACGATTTGGTACCCTGAATCGGACTCATGCCCCCAGGGATCCAGGAAGCTCTTCCAACGTTCCAGACGATAGGGGTTCTGCACGACGGAAAGATAGACAAAGGGAAGCAGGGACGCCCACGAAAGGACAAGATGCGCCAGCTTGGCGCCGCCGACGTAAAGCATGAGCCAGGCTACACCCACCAACAGGACCGCGGAACCGAAATCGGGCTCGTTCAAGATGAGCAGGGCCATCGCTCCGGTTATCAGGCCGTGGGGAGCCACACCTATGGAAAAACGCCCCATGGAATCCTTCTTCTTGCTCATGGAATAGGCCAGGTAAATGATCAGAGCCAGACGGGCGAATTCCGAAGGTTGAAAGGACAGCGGCCCCAGTCTGAGCCAGCGGGTGGCGCCGCCTGCCTTAATGGCCACTCCGGGCACATGGAGCAGGATAAGTCCGGCAAAGGCCGCGGCCAGTATGGCATAGGCGGCGCGCCGGTAGTATGAGTGGGGAAATCTTGTGGCCACCACAAGGGCCAGGATCCCCACGAGGGCCGAAAAGACCTGTCTCTTGACATAGACCATGTCGTTTCCCGAACGCGCCCACGCCACCGTGGAGCTGGCGCTGTACACCATCACCAGTCCTATGCCCACCAGCACCATCACGGCGAAAAGAAGCGTTCTGTCGTACGCGGCCGGTGGCATCTTTTTCGCGGTGGATGGGGAAGCCATCACAGATTCCTGACGTACCTGCAAAAGTCTAGTCCGCGCTCCTTGTAATCCCGGTACCGGTCGAAACTCGCGCAGGCCGGAGAAAGGAGCACCACGTCTCCGGGGTGTGCAACTCCTTGTGCCTTTTGCACGGCGTCTTCCATGTCCCGGGCCTCCCGTGCGATGCCCAGGTGGGAAAGGGCCCTCATGATGGCCCCACGGGCTTCGCCCATCACGATGAGTCGGCGCACCTTCCTGCTCATGGTTCCTGCCAGGGCTGCGAAGTCGGCTCCCTTGTCCCTTCCCCCCATGATCAGGACCACAGGGGCCTCGAACGATTCGAGGGCGCGGCGCACGGCGTCCACGTTGGTGGCCTTCGAATCGTTGTAGTATTGGACGCCCCTCACCGTTGCCACGTGCTCGACCCGGTGGGACATGGGCTCGAAGCTTGCCGCTGCCTTGCGGATTCCCTCGGGAGTGGCTCCCGCCGAGAAGGCCGCCAGGGCCGCCGCGGCCATGTTCTCCAGGTTGTGCAGCCCCCTCAACCGGCACAGGCCCGTATCCAGGGAGAAGTCCTGCCCGCCGCCGACCACGAAAGCGATGCTCCCCGCCCCGATATCGGCTCCCCTTTCCTGGGGGCGGCGCCCCGAAAAATAGAGACACCGACTGTTCACGGAGGCAACGGCATCTCGCACGGCGGGGTCCGCGCCGTTGAGCACCGCCACGTCCGATGCTCCCTGGTTCATGAAAAGCCTTGCCTTGGAGTACGCATAAGCGGCAAAGCCCGGGTACCGGTCCAGGTGATCTTCGGTTATGTTGAGGAGAACGGCCACCTGCGGATGGAAGCCTTGGGCGGTGTCGAGCTGAAAGCTGCTTATTTCGGCCACCACCACATCCGCCTTTTCGCCCAGGGTCGCGTACAGGATAAGGGGCGTGCCGATGTTGCCCCCCACAAACGTTTTCAGGCCCGAAGCATCCAGCATGGCCCCGACAAGGCTCGTGGTGGTGGTCTTGCCGTTGGTGCCCGTGACCGCCACGATGGGCTCCCGGATAAAAAGGGAGGCGAGCTCCACCTCACCGATGATGGGAACGCCCCGTTGCCTGGCCCCATGCAGGGCACCGAGGGCGTGCGGGACCCCCGGACTCAACACTATGAGGTCGCTTTCGAGGAAAAGGGCTTCCCTGTGGGGCCCGAGCTCCAAGGCAATCCCCATGCGGTGCATCTTTGCCGCACGTTCGCCGAGCTGTTCTTCCCCCAGTTGGTCCACCACGGTCACGCGGGCGCCGTGGCCGTGGAGAAACTCGGCCACCGCCTCACCGGTTCTCGCCAGACCCACTACCGTTGCCTTCTTATCCAGCAGTTCCATGTTGCGTGTGCCGTCCTCGTTCATAGACACCCCTTCACCTGAGCTTCAGGGTGCTTATGGAAAGAAGGGCCAGCATGATGGCGATTATCCAGAACCGGACGATCACCTTGGGCTCGGACCAGCCCTTCAACTCAAAATGGTGGTGCAGGGGCGCCATTCTGAAGATGCGTCGTCCCCCGGTTATCTTGAAATATCCCACCTGAAAAATGACCGATAAGGCTTCCATGACGAAAAGCCCCCCCACAAGAAGCAGGAGGACTTCCTGCTTGGTGATCACGGCGACCATTCCCAGGGAGGCTCCCAGTGGAAGGGACCCCACGTCTCCCATGAAGATTTGTGCAGGGTAGGTGTTGTACCACAGGAAGCCCAGCCCGGTTCCCACCAGGGCCCCGCAAAAGACCGTCAGTTCCCCGCTTCCCGGGATGTACGCCAGTTGCAGGTATTCAGCGATCTTCGCGTGCCCCGATACGTAGGCGAAGATCATATAGGTGGCTGCGGCTATGGCCACGGGGCCGATGGCGAGCCCGTCCAGCCCGTCGGTGAGGTTCACCGCGTTGGAAGTGCCCACGATCACGAGGCAGGAAAAAAGGACATAGCCTGCTCCCAGATCCGGGGAAAAGTGCTTGAAAAAGGGAATCGACAGGTGGGTGTCGAAATTCGGATTCATGAAAAGAAACCCGCTGGCCGCAAGGGCCACGACCGTTTGGAGCACGAATTTGGTTTTGCCCCCGAGCCCCTTGCTCCGTTTTTGCACCTGCATGAGGTAGTCGTCGGCAAATCCAATGGTTCCATAGCCCAGGGCCACGAAGAGAACCAGCCACACGTAGAAGCTGCGCAGGTCTGCCCACAAGAGGGTGGCGATGCAGGCCGACGCGAGCATGAGGACCCCTCCCATGGTGGGAGTACCTGCTTTGGTCAGGTGGGTCTTGGGACCGTCTTCCCGTATGTACTGTCCCACCTGCATCCTTTTCAGCCGCCTGATGATCCACGGCCCCAAGAAGAAGGCGATGGCAAGGGCCGTCAGGGTGGCGTAGATGGTCCGGAACGTGATGTACCGGAACACGTTGAGGGCCGAAAAGATCGTGTGGAGCGGATAGAGAAGATGGTAAAGCATCGCGCCGTGCCCCCTTACGGGTTGCTGTGAAGCGGTCCGCGTCGTGAACGGGACCCTGTCTTGCCCCATCGTGGGAAAAGCGATTTCGTCACCTTGGCTCCTCTCCCATGCCGGGATCGGTTCCGAACACCTCCTTGAGGCGCCGGACCACCACCTCCATGCCCACGGAACGGGAACCTTTGACCAGTACCCAGTCCCCGGGTCCCAGGCGACCCTCGATCAAGGCGGGCAAGGCGTCCCGGTCACCCGTGACGACGCCCCCAGGGGGCATCCCCCCTTCCCTGGCTCCTTCTGCAAGAAACTCGGCGTAGTCCCCCGTTGCGAGAAGGGTGTCGATGCCGCGGGCGGCCGCCAACCTGCCCATCTCCCGGTGGGCGGAAGCGGCGTGCTCCCCGAGTTCGCGCATGTCGCCCAATACGAGTACGGCCCTTGCCGACTTCTTCAGGCAAGCGAGCGTCTCGATGGCAGCGGATACGGAGGCCGGATTGGCGTTGTACGAATCGTCCAGGAGGCGGATGCCGCCGGTAAGATGCACCAGATGCATCCTTCCCGGCCCCTGGCCGCAACTTTCGAGCCCTGTGCGAATCCTCTCCGGGTCCATACCGAGGCAATACCCCGTGGCGGCTGCTGCCAGGGCGTTGCTGACCATGTAACGGCCGTGGAGGGAGAGTCGAACCGCGATCTGTCCGTGGGGCAGGGCCAGGGTGAAGCGGGTCCCGTCCTCTGTCTGGTCCACGGACAGGGCACGCACCTGCGCCGGGCCTGCGGTGCCGAAAAGGATACTCTTGCCCTTGAAGGCACTTCCGATGCGCATGACCCGGGGATCGTCGGCGTTCAGCACGGCCCATCCTTCGCGCATGGTCTCCAGAAGTTCGGCCTTGGCGGCCATGACGCCTTCCAGGGAGCCGACCCCGGCCAGGTGGGCGGGGCCGATGTTGGTGATCACCCCAACGTCCGGACTGCAGATTTCGGTCAGCCTTCTTATTTCCCCGGGATGGTTCATGCCCATTTCCAGTACGGCCCACCGGTGCGCTCCGGTCACCTCCAGAAGCGTCAAGGGAAGACCGACGTGATTGTTCCTGTTTCCCCGGGTCTTCAGGGTGGCGAATGCCTGCCCGAGCACTGCGGCGGTCATCTCCTTTGTGGTGGTCTTCCCGTTGGTGCCCGTGACCGCAACCACCCCCACGCCGCTGCGCAGCCGGTGATAGTGGGCAAGATCCCCGAGGGCCCTGTGGGTGTCCCGAACCGCCACCAAGGTGGCACGGCGTGAGTCCAAGGCTTGCGGCGGCAGGCTCCCGAGACGATCGTCCTGCACCACGAGCCCTCGGCACCCCTTTGCGAGGACCTGCGGCGTGAATCTGTGCCCATCGTGGTGGATCCCCGGCAGAGCCACGAAGAACTGGTCCGCGTCGATGGTGCGCGAATCGATGGACGGACCCGAAAATACGGCGCCTTCAGCCTCCTGGAGGACCCGGCCGGACGTGGCCTGGACGATGTCGGCCAGGGTCCAGGCAATGATGCCGGGCGTCGTCCCCGTTCCCACGGCATTCGGATCCTCCACGAAGGTCCGCATCAAAGGGTCCCCTCGGCTTTTTCCAACTGCGCCAAGACGTCTGCGGCCACCTTTCGGTCGTCGAAGGGCAGTTTTTTCTGTCCCACGATCTGGTAGGTTTCGTGTCCCTTGCCCGCGATGAGTATGGTGTCTCCTGCGCGGGAAGACACGAGCGCCCGTTCTATGGCCAGGCGCCGGTTCGGCTCAACCACCCAGCCTGCGGGCCCGGTTCCGTCCCAAGGGGGGTGGGGCATCCGTGCGGAGCCCGGGTTGGGGGGCATCCCCCTGATGATGTCGCGGATAATCGCTTCGGGGTCTTCACCTCTCGGGTTGTCCGAGGTCACCACGGCAAAGTCGCTCATTCGTCCGACCACTTCCCCCATGACGGCACGCTTGGTGCGGTCCCTTTCCCCCCCGCAGCCGAAGACGGTGATGATCCTTCCGGTCGCAATATGCCGCAAGGCGCCGAGAACGTTTTGCAGGGCGTCCGGTGTGTGGGCATAATCCACGAAGACGGACCGGCCCGTTCTGTTGCGCACCCGTTCCAGGCGTCCGGGGACGCATGGTATTCGGGCGATCCCCCTCTCGATCACTTCCGGCTCGATGCCGAGGGCCACTGCGACCCCTGCGGCGCTCATGATATTGTGAAGATTGTGGCGCCCCACCAGGGGCGAGGCAAAACGCACGATCCCGCCGGGAATCTCCAGGGTGCCGGTGGTCCCCTCCAACCCGATTTCCACATCGTGGGCCTGGATCTCGCGTTCTCCTTCCACTCCCGTGCACAGAAGGGGCAGGGACAGATCCCTGCACAGGGTCGTGCCCCGAGGATCGTCCCCGTTGACCACGGCCCACGCCCTCTTGCGCCTGCCCTGGGCCGCCTGGCAATCGGTGAACAGGCGTCTCTTGCATTCCCAGTATGTTTCCATGTCCTGGTGGTAATCGAGGTGGTCCTGGGTGAGGTTCGTGAAAACCACCACGTCAAAGAGGCAATGCAGCACCCGACCAAGATCCAGGGCGTGGGAAGAAACCTCTACCACCGCATGGGTTACGCCCGAATCGGCCATGGCCTTGAGAATGGCCTGCAGATCCGACGACTCGGGAGTGGTCACCGGGTTCAGGTGACTCCGTCCGCCGAACCGGTAGTCTATGGTTCCGATCACACCCGTCCTGCGGCCATCGGCCTCCAGAATGCCTTCCACCAGGTAGCTGGTTGTGGTCTTTCCGTTGGTGCCGGTGATCCCGATGAGGCACAGGCGGGAAGACGGGTCGCCGTAAAACACGGCCGACAGGGCCGCAAGGGCCTCACGGGAATCGACCACCTGCACGACGGCCACGCTTTCGTCGGCAACCGTCCATGGCCTCTGGGTCACGATGGCCAGTGCCCCACGCCGAAGCGCCTCGTCTATGAAATCGTGACCGTCCCGGCGGGTTCCGGGGATTGCCACAAAAAGCCCCCCCCTTTCCACCTCTTGGGCCCGATAGTGAAGGGAGGTGATTTCCATCTCCGGGCGGCCCTGCAGCACCCTGTATCCGGCGTTTCGCGATCCTTCCCTTGCGAAGGCATCTGTGAGTCTGGAAAGCTTCATGCCTCGGTTCCGACTCTCTCAGGGTTTTTCCGGGACCCTGGTGTGAATTCGTGGGGCACATTCAGGTATTGGAGGGTCTGCTGGGCGATTTCCCTGAAAACGGGCGCCGCCACTACTCCTCCGTAGTGCTCCCTCTTGGGTTCATCCACCACCACCAGAACGGTGATCTCCGGACGGGAGGCCGGTGCGAAACCCACGAACGACGACACATAGCGCCCCTGCGCATAGCCCCCCTCTCCTCCGGCTTTCTGGGCGGTACCGGTTTTTCCGCATGCCGCGTACCCTTCAAGGGTCGCGGCCATGCCGGTGCCTCCCGGAGAGACGACGGTCTCCATCATTTTCTTCACGGTCCGGGCCGTCTGGGGCGCAACGGCCTGCCGCACCTGTGTCGGGGCGAAGCTCTTCACGAGACGGCCCGTCTGGTCCGTTATTGCCTGTATGAGATAAGGGCGCATGAGGAGCCCGTCGTTGGCGATGGCGCTGGCGCCCGCGGCCATCTGAATGGCGGAGACGGCGATGCCCTGTCCGAAAGCGATGGCCGCGGCGTCTATACGTGTCCAGTTGTTGACGGGCATCAGTGTTCCTGCGACCTCCCCTGGGCAGTCGATACCCGTCCTGCGACCGAAGCCAAAGCTTTCAAGTGTCCTGTAAAGCCTTCCCGAGCCTATGGTTTCACCAACCTTCACCGCCCCGATGTTGCTCGATACCTTCACGATTTGCCCAAGGGACAGCCACCCGTAGGGGTGGGTGTCTTTTATGGGGTAGCCGCTCACCCTGTAGGACCCGTTTTCACAGAAGAAGATGGAACTCGGGAGGCATTTGCCCGACTCCAGGGCCCCCGCGGCCAGGAAGATCTTCATGGTCGAACCGGGTTCAAAGGCGTCCGTGACGGCACGGTTTCTCCACTGTTCCGGCGAATGCTCGGCGTAAGCATTCGGGTTAAAAAAAGGAACATGGGCCATGGCCAGCACGGCGCCCGTGGAAGGCACCATCACGATGGCCAACCCGGAACGGGCCTGGTACTTGTGCACAGCGGCCGCCAGGCTCCGCTCGGCAATGTACTGAATGGTCCTGTCCAGGTTGAGAATCAGGTTGTTTCCCGCTGCAAGACGACCAGCGGGATTGTCGCTGGCGAAGATCTTTCCCATGGCGTCGGTCAAGGCGGTCCACCTGGACGCACTGCCCCCGAGGGCGGAGTCGAAATAGTATTCGATGCCTTCCAGTCCCTTGCCGTCCACGCTGCAAAAACCCATAACCTGTGCTGCCACTTGCCTGTTGGGATAGAACCGGCTCGCCTCAACGGTGAAACCCACGCCCTTCATCCCCGCTTCCCTGATGTCCTTGGCCTCTTTGGGTGTGGCGTGACGGCGGAGCCAGACAAATGCGCTGTCCGTGTTGAGTTTCTCGAGCACGGTGGGCCACTTCACGCCGAGGCATGTGGCGATCTCCTTTGCGGCCCTCTTCTTGTCTTCCATCATGGCAGGACGCGCGAACACGGAGGTGACCTGGGTGCTCACCGCCAGTTCCCTGTGCCTGGCATCGTAAATGACTCCCCGGCTCGGCGCGGTGTTGCGCGGCCTTTCATACTGCCGCGCCGCCTTTTTCGAGAGAAAGTCGCCTTTCAGGATCTGGAGGTGCACGGCACGCATCGCCACGGCGCAGAAACACAGCCCAAACAGCGTCGCCACCACCACGAGACGTGTACCGGCCCCGTTGACCCTTGAAGTCTTCACCGAATCAAAACCACCTGCCGCGGCTCGGGCGCGACCAGGCCGAGTCTTTCTTTCGCGATCCGCATGATCCGTTCCGGGGACTTCAGGTGAGCCAGTTCCACCCGCAGGTCCCTTTGCACGGTGAGCAGTTGCTCCCGTCGTGTCGCGGCGTCAGAGATCTCATATCCGGTGCGTACGCACTGGGTGCGGCACCATGCCGCCAGGAACAACTCGAAAAGCAGGGCCCCCACGAGCAGTGCGAAAGCGCCCGTCTTGAGGGACCCCTTGCGGTTGTCCTTTCCTTTGTTCATCCCTGCCTCTTCGTTTCCCATACGGCTTCCCATGGCCCTTGCCTGCAATGGGAATGGGAAACGTTGCTCTTTCAAAGCTTCTGCGCGGCGCGCAGTCGCGCGCTGCGTGCGCGGGGATTATGCAGGGCCTCCTCTGGAGACGGTCGTACCGCCCGGGGCGTCAGAGACTGCACAACGGGCTTTTGGCCGCACACGCAACGGGGGAAACGCACCGGACACGTGCAGCCTCGTCCCACCTGCTTCAGCCACCGCTTGACCAGGCGGTCCTCCAGGGAATGGAAGGAAAGGATGCACAGGCGCCCGCCGCGGTTCAAACAGGCCGGAACCTCCTGCAGGAAGGTGCCCAGACTCTCCAGTTCCCTGTTCACGGCGATCCTGAGGGCCTGGAAAACGCGCGTGGCCGGATGGATACGCTGCCTTTCGCGCCCATGGGGCACCGCCCCCTGAACGAGTGACGCGAGCTGGAGGCTTGTGCGGATCGCCCTCTTCCGCCGTTCCCTCACGATGCGTCCTGCAATCCTGCGGGCCCAGCGTTCTTCCCCGTATCTGAAAAAAATGTCTGCCAGCTCCCTTTCGGATGCGCCGTTCACGATGTCGGCCGCAGTGGGCACCTGGTCGGAAAAGTCCATGCGCATGTCCAATGGTTCGTCGCGGAGAAAACTGAACCCCCTTCCGCTTCCCTCGATGTGATGCGATGAAACTCCCAGGTCGAGAAGAATTCCGTCGACTCCCGACGTATTCTGTTCCTTCAGGATTCTTGGCAGCTCGCAGAAGTTGTCATGAAAAAGTCGGATGCACGGCTCAAAGTGATGGAAAATCGCCCGGGCATGGGAGATGGCGTCGGGGTCCTGATCGATGGCGAATAGCGTCCCACCTGGTAGTATTCTTTCCAGAATTGCCCCCGCGTGTCCTCCTCCACCAAGAGTACAGTCGACGTAGGTCTTTTTCGGAGCAGGATCGATGTAATGGAGCACCTCTTGGACCATGACCGGAATATGCGAGTATTCCACCTTACTTAAAGCCCCAGTCTTGCTATCTCTTTCCTCATCTCCTCGTTCTTCATGTCTGCTTCGAATTGATTGTTTTCTTTCTCCCAATTTTCACGGGACCAAATCTCGAAGTGGTCCAGGACCCCCACGAGGACGATCTCCTTCTCCAGTCCTGCATAGGTGCGCAGGCTCGGAGGTACGAGAATCCGTTCCTGTTTGTCCGCGGGGCACTCGAAGGCGCCCCCTATGAAAATGCGCTTGACTCTGCGCATGTGCTCGCTCGTATCGGCCAGGGAAAGGATCGTGTTCTCGAGCTCCCTCCAGCGCGGCATGGGGTAGCCCACAAGGCTGCCGTCGAGCTTCGACAGCATCACCATATCCGCCCCGCTCGCCTTGATGACTTCACGAAATCGCGAGGGGATGATGATCCTCCCCTTTGGATCGATCGTATGGTACGACCCCCCACGAAAGCGCATGCCCGAATACCTCCACTTTGATCCACTATTGGCGAGCATTTACCCGTGCTTGAGCAGGATGTCAAGAACAATATATAGAGATGGATCAATTCTCTCAGCATTTACATGAGGTTAAGGTAAAGGGAGGTACAGTGGATGGGTGGAGTATAGTGGAGTCACGTTATCTGTTCCCTGCGGCATATCGGCTTTCCTTCCCGTTCTCATACTAAATAATGTGCTTCAATCCCTCGCAATTGTCAATATCTTGTGCCAGGAGGTGCAAACCCGGCGACCGCCGAATGGACGTGGCGGGCCAATAAGCGTCGGCTAAGGAGCATGTCTCACAATTGCCTCTGCAACAGGCTTTGGGCGACAGGCAATAAAAAGCATCCGTCCCTGCCCCGGCAGCGCGGCCATCCTGCCCGCAAAGCGCGCGAGACGCCCGTGCTCGCAGGAAAGAGCCCCTGGTGCTCTTGGTCTCCGTAACTCGATGCCTTCTTGTTGCGTGTCGTCTTGAACTCCCCAAACAAGCGTCCCTATTCCACACAAGAACCACCCCCATCGGGTGGGGACAAGGGCCTTGATCGTCATTCCGGCCGGGCGGGTCTCGTTTTCTGCCGGCCTCACGTGGGGCGAAGCCTTCCCACGTGCTTGGCTCCGCGCCGGAATTGCGGCTTTCGATAGGGGGCACTGCCCACCAACAAGAGTTGGCCGGATGTGGCCGGAACGATGATCAAGGCCGGGTCAAGGGATGGAATCTTCGGACGCGCCCCTAAAGGGAGTGAATTTGGAGGGGGCTCTGTGTGAGGGAGTCGTTGGCATCCCTGAGAGACGGTTCGTTGGAAACGACGGCAAGGGGCAGTGCGCTTCGGGGTGTGACATAGGCTTCTGCCACCTCCATGATGGACGCTCTGGTGACGGCGAGGACCCCGGACTTGAATTCCTGACGGGTGGTGTCGGACAACCCCAGTATGGACCTGTAAAAGGCCTTGCGGGCGGCAGACCCCGGCGCTTCGGGCCGGTCGATCTCTGAACAGGTTTGCAGCACGGCTTCCTTCACGTCCTGCAGGGAATAGGACCCCTGGGCCAGGAACCGCCCCCCGTTCTCGAAGACGTTCACGGTCCGGACGATGTGGGGATCTCTGTACGAAGCAAGCCATAGAATCCCGTCCTCGGCGTCCGTTGAAGCCATGGCGCCGTATGCCCCTCCCTTTTCTCTGATCTCAGTATGGAGGTAGAGGGAACGGAGCAGCTTGGCGGCCACGGCCAGAACCGGGGCATGGGGGTGCCCCATGCGCACGGTCTTGAAGGCGGTTGCCACGAAGGAGACCGCCGTGGATGTCGCCCAGCCTTCGCGAACGGACCCTGTGCCCTCCTCCTGGAGCCACTGGGGTATCGCGTCCGTCTCCCGGGGCCCGCCACGGGGAAGGCTGCGGCGAAGGGACCGGGCCCGCTCGGCGGCGAAGTCCATGGAAGGGTGGTCTGCGGCCACCGCCACTTGCACGTGGGGCCCGACGAAGGTCAGGCGTGCGATGGCTGTCAGGTCCGCGGCCAGGTCCTCCATCCTCCTGTCTGTCGGATCCCCTGCCAGTTCTCTGATGGTGTGATAGTGCTCGATGCCGTGCCAGGTCTCGTGGAGCCTTGTTGCCGCGGAAAAGCCCATGGCCGCGCGCGACAGGGCCAGCCGGTGTCCTATCTGTATGAGATTCGATTTCAGACCGGCCCGGTATTCGAGAAGGCAGTTCCTCAATCTGGGCACATCGCTGAAATCAACGGCAGTCAGAAGCTCTTCCAAAATCTGGAACATCTTGTCACGGTTTCTGGCCAGGCACTTGGCATCGAAGGTGAGCCACGGAAGACAACGACCGCTTACGAAAAGGGTGCGGGCGCTTGCGCCCAGGGCGATGCCTCCTGTATGGGCGTCGATGGCCCGGGCGAGTTCGGCGTACCCCCTGCGTGCGGATCCCACCCTCCAGAGGGCGTGGCAGAAAAAGGGGGCAAGGGGATAAAGTCGTTGTGGAAGCGTCCGGGCGTCTGCCACCGCCATGAAGTAGTACACCCCGTTGGTGGGCTGCACGTAAGTCCTTATGTTTCCGTCCACAAGGCTCGTCACCGGAGGGCTCTCTTGCACCTGGACGGGAATGTCCTGCATTTCGAGTGTGGGGAGGCACGCCAGGTCCTCCTTGTCATCCTGAAGGGCCCTCAGGTCACGGGCATCGCGCATGATGGTCTCGTGTTCTTCGGGGGTCAGGCGTCTCTGGATTGTCGCAAGCCTCCGGCCGATGCGGCGGTCCTGCTCCTCCTGCATGTGGGGGTCGGGGTAGAGCGTGAGGAGGAGGCGATGGGGATTGTCGAGAAAAAACCTTCTTATGCGTCGTTCGAAAAAGGGCTCGTGCTTCAGGGCCTCACGGATACGCTCCAGATCTTCATCGAACCGCAGATGCCTCAACGGGTCTGCGTGGTGCAGCCACGGGCCGAAGAATGACAGGAGCAGCTTGAGCCCGTAAGGGTATGGGTGGTGAGTCACTTCTTTGCGACGAAACTCGAGCCGGTGGATCGCGATTTCGATCAGCTCACGGTCTATCCCCCGGGAAACAAGCTCATCCAGTACGTCGAACACAATTTTGGAAACGGCCTCCTTGCTGGCAAGGTCCACGTCCTTGAGCCCGCAACTGAACATGGTGTCCCTGTAACCGGGTTCGAAGCCCGTTCCGTCGGACAACGCCGAACCGAGGCGCGAATCGATCAGGGCCTTTCTCAGTGGAGAGCCCGCATTGCCGAGCAGGATGCTCTCCAGAAGGGACAAGGCCAAAACCTCGAGGGAATCGTCCGCCGGACAGGCGAGCCAGCTCCATGCCACCTGAGATTTCTTCGAAGTCCCGTCACTGCTCGCGGAAGGATAGGGGGCCGATACCTCCCGGGGCACATCCCAACGCACCTCGGGTGAAACATCGGTTCCAGGAGATATCTCGGAGAACCGTGACAAGAAGTTATTTTGGAGAAACCTGAGATGCCCCTGTACCGGCAGGCTGCCGTAAGAATAGAAGAAGCCGTTGCTGGGATGATAGTGGGTCCGATGGAAGTCCTTCAGTTGCCGGTGCGTCAGTGAAGTGATTGCAAGGGGGTCTCCTCCCGAATCCTGCCCGTAAGTGGTGGTGGGATAGAGGGCCTTCGTGATGGATCGGTTCATCACTTCCCTGGGGGAGGACATGGCCCCTTTCATCTCGTTGTAGACCACCCCCTTGAACACGAGCCTCTGCAAAGGCCTTTCACCGGTACCTTCGAACTCCGCACGCCACCCTTCCTGCTTAAAGCTCAGTGGGGACAGTTTGGGGAAAAAGACCGCATCCAGGTAAACCTCCAGCAGATTGTAGAAGTCCTTTTCGCTCTGGGTTGCAAAGGGGTACAAGGTCCAGTCGGGCGCGGTGAACGCATTCATGAAGGTGCTAAGGCTCCTTCTGATCATGGAAAAAAAGGGGTCGCGCACCGGGAATCGCTCCGACCCGCACAAAGCCGTGTGCTCCAGAATGTGCGCCACTCCCGTTGAATCCCGGGGTACGGTTTTGAACCCCACGGCAAATGCGTTCTCCCGGTCTTCGCTGGCGATGTGGATCCAGCGAGCACCGGTTCCAAGATGCTTCAGTTCATGGAACACCGCTTCCACCCCCTCAAGGGGTGCGATGCGCACCACCTGGAACCCATGCAAATACTCATCGACTTTCAGCGCAGATGGGTTAGAAAGCTTGACCATAAGGGCTCTCCTGAGAATCCCTTCACGTCTTCAGCACTCGAGGCGCGTACATGCCACATGGAAAGGGGGCAAATGGCGGACCATCGTATGGCCGCCCGGCCCTGTCCTGTGCTTAGGGCTCGCTCAAGAATAACTTCCCATTTTGATGCGCAGATCCATCACGCATGGCAGCGTTGCTCGTCGGTTAAATGGCCCGCCATTCGCCCTCCTCGCGCCTTGCCATGCGTGCGCCTCGACGCCTGAAAACGGGAACTTGTTCTCACGCGAGCCCTCAGCACGGGAACGCGACGGTGGCAAAGAAGCTCGCTTCTTCCTTTGGCGCCCCTAATAGATAGTGGTTGCGCCGCACGACCCGCCCCCGGTCCGGAAAATGGCAATCAAAAATCCCTGAAATCCTCCTCTTTGTCTAAGGGGATGACCTGCTCGGGCGCTATCTGCTTGCCGCCGGGAACCACGGGGCTGTACAGTGCGTTCCTCGGTACGGGCTTCGGTGCGGCCTTGTGGACCGCCGCCCTGGTTTTCGCAGCGGCGGACTCGACGTGATTGCCTGCACCGTTTGCGCCTCCTCCCACCATGTCCACGAGCCGGTGCACGAAATCCTTCATCTGCCCGGCCTGGGTGCTCATCTGCCGGGAAGCGCCGGCGTTTTCCTCGGCACTGGCCGCGTTTTGCTGCACCACCCGGTCCATTTCGGCAACCGCCCGGTTGACCTGCTCGATCCCCTGGGACTGCTCGTTGGAGGCAGCGGCGATCTCGCCCACCAGTTCGCCTACCTTGGCCGAACTTCGGGCCACTTCCTCGAAGGCTGCGCTGGTCCTTTCCACAAGCTCGGTGCCTTCCTGGATCTTCTTGACGCTTCCTTCTATGAGGGAAGCCGTGTTTTTCGCCGCCTCCGCGGCCCGCATGGCCAGGTTGCGCACCTCGTCGGCCACCACGGCGAACCCCGCTCCCGCCTCACCGGCCCGGGCCGCCTCCACCGCGGCATTCAGGGCCAGCAGGTTCGTCTGGAAGGCGATCTCGTCTATGGTCTTTATGATCTTGGATGTCTCCACGCTGGAACCGGAGATCTCCTCCATGGAGGCGGTCAGTTGGGTCATGGACCCCATGGCCTGGGCCATCACATGGTTCACTTCCTTGGTGAGGCTGTCCGCGTGGGCGGCGTATTCGGCGTTGCGCTTCGTCATGGAGGCCATTTCCTCCAGGGAGGAAGAGGTCTGCTCCAGGGCTGCGGCCTGGCTGGAGGAACCCTCGGCCAACTGGGCGCTGGCCGAAGAAACCTGGGCCGAGGCGGCCGCCACCCTCTCGGCCCCCTCGTCGATCCCCCTGGTGATCCTTGTGATGGGTCGTGTGATGCCCCTTCTTGTCAGGACAAAGGCCGCAACGACAAGGAGTGTGAAAATGACGACCAGGATGACACCGCCCATGACCATCGAGTCCCGGGAGTTTTTCATGATCTGCCGTTGGGACGCGCCTATCTGCTCCTTCAAATCACCGGACACATCTTTGGCTTTCTGGGCCGTCTCGGCCATCTTCTGATCCACCAGCGCGTCGATGTCGTCGATGTAAAGGCCCGTACCGATCACCCAGTCCCACTCCTTAAAGAGCTGCACGTAGGACAGCTTGGGCTGCGGCCGGTCGGCCCCGTATTTGGGCCACATGTAGTCCACGAAACCTTCCCCGCTGTCCCGGCAGACCTTGACCATTTCTATGAAGAGTCTCTTCCCGTCGGGGTCCTTGTCCTCCGAGAGGTCCGTGCCGTCGAGCTCGGGCTTGTACGGATGCATCACCATGGTGGGGTGCATGTCGTTTATCCAGAAGTAATCCTTGTTCTCCTTGCCGTAACGCAAGGCACCGACCAAGGCCGCGGCGTCGGTCTTGAGCTTTTCTTCGGCCACCTCGAGATAGACCCCCGTTCCGATCACCCAGTTCCACGGCTTGAACAACCTGACGAAGGAAAGCTTGGGCTGCGGCTTTTCGGCCCCGTACTTAAGCCACATATAGTTCACGAAACCCTGGCCCTTTTCCCGGCACACCCTGACGAACTCCATGAAAAGCTTCTTGCCGTTGGGGTCCTTGTTTTCCGAAAGGTCCGTGCCGTCGAGCTCGGGCTTGTACGGATGCATCACCATGGCAGGCTGCATGTCGTTTATCCAGAAGTAATCCTCGTTCTGCGGGCCGTAGCGCAGGGCTTTGACGATGGCGACCGCCTTTTGCTGCTTTTCCTCCAGGGTGAGACCCTGCTCTGCCTCGATGGCCTCGAGGACCCCGAAGGCGGTGTTCACGGCGTTTTGAAGGGACTCCGTGTAAAGGAGCTTGAGCTTTTCAGGATCGCGGGCGTTCTGGTAGGCCTTGGCAAGAACCCCCATGGTCGTCTGCACCTGGGACCGCAAGTACTCTTTCCGCTGTTCCATGAATTCCCGGTGCATGCCGTCCCTGTCTCCCCGGATCCGGTTCACGCTGTCCGTGCTCAGGTTTTCCATGTGGGTGACGGCAACAACCGCCGCCTTGTCAAGTTGCCAGATGAAGAGACCTCCGAAGGTAAAGCACGTGAGGAGCAAGCTGCCGGCTAGGAGCCAGATGACCTTTGTCGTGATTTTCATGCCGTTTTCCTCCAATGACGTTGTTCGGGAAAGGAATTGCTGCCGCGTGTGCGCGGCTTCACGGAAGCGCCCCCTCATCCAGGACAGCCCCCTTAAGGGCTCGCCTCGTGCTTTGCGGTGGGTTGCTTCAGGCTTCCCTCCGTCTCCCCCACGGCCAACACCGTCTCAACCCGCTCCAGCAGATCCTGGGCGCTGAAAGGTTTGTCGATGCATTCCGTGCACCCCCAGTCTTCCAACTGCCTTGCGTTGGCTCGGGCTCCATAACCGGTCAGCACCACCGTGGGCAGGGCTATTTTCAGGCGGCGGAGTTCCTCCACCAGCTCCATGCCTGTCAGAACCGGCATCTGTAGGTCGGTGAGGAGCAGGTCCACGGGCGCGCCTTTCTTTTGCGCAACCAGGATCGCCTCGATCGCTTCGGCGCCGTCCGCAGCAAGGGATACCCTGTACCCGGCCCGTTTGAGAATAAGGGCCAGAGTGCGGCGCATGTGCTGCTCGTCTTCCACCAACAGTATGTGTCTTGGACCCACGTCCTTTTCTCCGGAGTCTCGTAAGTCAGGGTTGCATCGCCCAGGCGTTTCGGCTGCCGATGTCTTCGGGCCTGCTTCGTTCAAAGCGCCAGCCGCCACAGTTTGTTAGCCAAAACCGTGCCAATGAGTCATTCGGTGAGAGATCATGAGCGGGCGCAGCTTGTTGCGCGCGGTCCAGGCAGGCTTGCGGGGCGGAAAGGGCGTAACAATTCGTTACAGCTCCGGACCGCCGCACGCGGGAAAATCAGTGCTCACAAGCCTCTTGGTCGGGTGGTACGAAACGCAACACCATTTATGTTTGTTGCAATTCGTTGACTGTCCCTGGAGCGGCTCGTTTTGTTCGAGGCTGGGGCCTTCCCGCCCCTGGCCGCCGGTGCGTCGTCTCTAAGGGCTCGCTCAAGGATAACTTCCCATCCTGATGCGCCGATCCATCACGCATGGCAGCGTTGCTCGTGGGTTAAATGGCCCGCCATTCGCCCTCCTCGCGCCTTGCCATGCGCGCGCCTCGACGCCTGAAAACGGAAATTTATTCTCACGCGCCGTAAGGATCTTGTCTCCCATTTCGGCAAATCAATCCGGCACTCACATTCGCATATCGCAATAGGAAATCCAACGGCGCCCATTGATTGTCTGAGCGCTCCCGAAGCGCGGCCCACCAAGCCTTGATAGTGCACACGGTCACAAATCGCGATTTCCTACATCCCCCTCTCCCTCTGGGGGCCGGGGTGAGGGTATAACATGCGCAGCCTGTGGGGGCGTGAGGCATAATCGATCCGGCCGGCCGGCTCCGTTCTTCCCCCCCTGGGGGCTCCGGGCTCTCGCCTGCCTTGCGGCACGGGTGCGGAAAGGATGGCCGGGACGATGATCAAGGCTGTCCCCCCTGCCCCCGGTTACAGGGAGCTTGTGGGTTGCGGCCATGTTGTGCGTGTTTTGGTATTGATGGAACGAAGCGAATCGACTATGGATTGTCCCTGTATAGGGTCCACAACTTTGTGAGGGGAGGTGCGCATGGAGCTAACCAGAGAGCAAATCCAGGAGGCCATGACCCGTTGGAATGCTTCGTGGGACCGTCATGACCTTGGCGGTGTCATGGAGCTCTTTCACGACGAGGTCGTTTTCGAGAACTGGACCGGGGGGAAGGCGGACGGCAAAACCGCCCTGCATCAGGCGTGGGCCCCATGGTTCGCAAACCACGGGGGTTTTAAGTTCATCCACGAGGACCTTTTCATCGACGAAACCCAGCAGAAGGTGCTTTACCGCTGGGAGCTTAGGTGGCCTTCCTTCGAGAAGGGGTATGAGGGCAAACCCGAGATCCGGCGCGGGGTGGACGTTATCCATTTCAAGGACGGCAAAATCTTTCGGAAGCTCACCTACAGCAAGACCACTGTCGAGATCGACGGGAAAAGGGTCAAGCTCGCCGCGTGAACCAAAGGAAAGATGGCCGTCTCTTGGGGGGGGGGGGGAAGACGCCTTTTCGGCAAGGAGCGGGCGGTTTTTCCATGCCCGTCTTGACAGGGACCGGCAACGATCCGTGATGCCGCAACCGTGCGGTGGGTCGCAAAGAGGCAGGCCCCAAGGCCCCGCATGCGTCTTCATGCCTGACAGTGGCCGCCCTGGAGCGTGCCTTCGAACCAGGTCCTCGGCACGAGGAAGCAGGAGTCCCAGATGGATTTTCGATTCGGTGAAAGGGAGGAGAAGCTGCGTGGGCAGATCCGCGAGTTTGTGAAACAGAATCTGCCCCCCCACCACAACCTTGCCATGTTCGAGGAGGAGCATTTCGACGACCATTGGCATTTCGCCATGGCCGTATCCAAGAAGCTCGCCCAAAAGGGGTGGCTCACCATGGCATGGCCCAAGGAGTACGGGGGATTTGGAGGATCGGCCACCGAACAGGTCGTCTACGCCGAGGAGGTGGGCTATTGGGGCATACCGGGCTTCAGGATGGGAGTGAGCGGTGTGGACTGGGTGGGCCCCTCTCTCATGCTTTTCGGCACGGAAGCGCAGAAGAAGAAATACCTGCCTCCCATTGCAGCCGGCGATTCCGACGGAATCTGGTGCACGGGATACAGCGAGCCGGACGCGGGGAGCGATTTTGCCAACATCCAAACCCGTGCCGAAAGAAAAGGGGACGAATACCTCATCAACGGTCAGAAGGTGTGGACCAGCGCGGCCCACAGGGCCAGGTGGTGTTGGCTGGCGGCCAGGACCGATCCCAACGCCTCCAAAAAGCACCACGGGATCAGCATCATCATCGTGGACATGAAGAGCGAAGGGATCACCGTGCGGCCCCTGGTCAATTACGTGGGGATCCACCTTTTGAACGAGGTCTTCTTCAAGGACGTATGGGTACCGGTGGAGAACCTGGTGGGCCGGGAGAACAAGGGCTGGTCTCAGTTGATGCAGGCCCTGGCCTTCGAGAGAAGCGGCGCCGCGGGTGCCGTGGGAACGGCCCGGCGCATTCTCGACGAGCTGGTCCACTATGCCAAGGCGAACGGCCTTATGGCACAGTCGCAGGTGCGTCTGCAACTGGCCGCGCTCGCCGTGGACATCGAGGCTCTGCGGGTGCTGGCCTACGAAGCGGTGTGGAAGGCAACAACGGGAATGAGGGTCATCTACGAGCCCTCCAGGGACAAAGCCTTCCACGACGAGCTTCGCGAGAGGTTGACCAGGGTGGGGACCCAGATACTGGGGGCTTATTCCCAGTTGGATCCCATGCACAAGGATACAAGGTGGACCCGGATCAGGGGGGCCGTCGAGCACCTGTACTGGCTGTCTCCCGGCCTGGCGAGCGCCGGCGGCTCCACCTTCACCCAGCGCAATATCGTCGGCCAGTTCGGCCTGCAGCTTCCCAAGTCCTATTGAGGGGGGTGTGCAGGGGGGGCCAGGCATCTGCCCCGAATGCGCTCCAGGTCCTCCCCTTCCGGCAGCAAGGACAAGTGCCTGTCCTCTCTACCCGCCATGAAGCTTGTTGGTGGGATCTCCCTCGGCGACCATGGCCTCCAGGACGCTCTTTTCTTCGGACCCGGGCAATATGCCCTTTAGAACCGCCTCCAACACGATGTTTCCCTGGGGATTCGTGTAAACCACGTCGGCCGTTGCCCGGCCCCGGCCGTCTATTTCGCTGATGGTGAAGTGACAGGTCACGGTCTCGCCGACGTAGACGGGCCCTTTGAAACGAAGCTGCATCTGGGAGGCCAGCCATCCGATCTGCCCGCCGATTTCGGTGAGAAGGCTCGCCACGAGAAGTCCGTGGCAGATGAGGCCGTTGAAGCCCTTGGTCGCCGTGAAACGCTGCTCAAAATGAACGGGATTGTAGTCCCTCGAAAGGTCCGCAAAACGGTTCACCTCTTCCTCGGTGAAGCTGCGGGAGACGGCGAAGCTGTCTCCCACCTTCAAACCCGAGATGGTTCTTCTTCGAATCTCCGACATCGCGACAGACCTCAGCCGACAACGCTCCAGCGCCAACCCGCCTGCTCCCGGGAAACGCGGCCCAGGCCCGGAAAGGGAAAGTGGGAGGCGAAGAAGAGCAGGTCCTCGTCAGCGGCGCGGTTCAGGAGGCGATGCTTCGTGGCCATGGCCTTTTCGGGCTCCACATCGTGCAGGGGGTACCATTCGGGGACCTCGAGGTGGAGGGGAGAAAGAATCGTGTCGCTGATGTGCAGCACGGTTTGGCCGCCCGACACCACCTCCAGCGCCAGGTGGCCGGGCGTATGACCCGGCGCCTCGACGACCCGGATGCCGGGCACCACCTCGGTCTCACCGGCAACCAGATGGAAGCTGTCCTGGATACGCAGCAAGTTCCTGCGTGCGATCGCCCCCATGAGCTTCCTGGTGTCTTCCTCCACCTTGAGCTGTTCCATGGCCCGGCCGGTGGTCCAAAAGTCCCACTCCTCCCTCCCCATGAAGTAGCGTGCTCTCGGAAAGGCCGGCTTTCCCTCGTTGTCGGTGTTGCCGCCGATGTGGTCGGGATGGCCGTGGGTGATCACCACCGTGTCGATGTCCTCGGGCTCTATGCCCTCGGCGCGCAGGTTCTGCACCAGCCTCCCCGCGCCCGGCACCGTACCGGGCCGGGACGCGGTGTCCACCAGGACCCCGTGCCGGCCCGTGTGGATGAAGAGGCAGATCCACGGAATGCGGATCTGTTCCCCGTCGATGTGGTGCTGCCGAAGGAACGTCTCCAGGCGCTCTGGGGGCGCGTTTACGAAAAAGCCCCTGACCGAAAAGGCCGAGGAACCGTCCATGGCGGCCACGCACTCGAAATCCCCGAGCTTGAACCGAAAGGTCTCCTTGTCCATGTGTCCTCCCCGTTGCCCTCTTGCTCGGACAACACAACGTCTTTCACGATTTGGAGGATTTCTTGAAGAAACTCGCTTTCACCCAGTTCCAGTTCAAAACGACGTGCGCTGCGGCTCCGGCGACGAGGAGGATGCCTCCGCCCCCGTGCAGCAGCTCGTATGCTTCATGCCCGAGGGCCCCCCGGAAGATCGCCGTTACGGCCTGATGGAGCACAAGGACTCCAAGAACCGGATTCAACACCTTCAACCCGTCGTTGCGCTTCATTTTCTGCCTTTCGCTCGCGGGGCATCCGGGGTTGCCGGCTCCCCTCGGTGATGATTCGGCGCTTTCCCCTAAGCGCGTGCGTCCTGCCCGCTGCCCAGGCGGCCCGCGGGGCCTGCCATGATGGTTTCGCCCGGCCGAGCCCCGAGGCCACCATAGGAAGCCCGATACCGGTTGTCAAGGAGGCTGCGGTTCGGGATTTGGACTTGACACAGGAAAGCAGGTATGCAAGACGTACGGTCACCCCTGGGGCGCCTTCCAGTGGCTTTCGCGCATCGAGACCCCAAGACACGTGTTCCCCCCGCCAGCGCCTTCTTCACACCCGCAGCAAACACCGCAGGCTTTAGCTTAACCCCTGTTTCCACCCGCTCCCGCATTTCGCTTCTCGCATTTCCCCTTTCAAGAGGGCTTCCGGGAGGCTCCCTATCCCTTACCACCCCCTTGCGCCCCCGAATCCTGCACCAGGCGGCACCCGCAAGAGCAAAGGAGGTCACCATGATAACCCATGAACTCCCACCCCAGGCACAGCTCATGCAATTTATCGTGGGCAAATGGATAAGCAAACCGTTGTATGTGGCCGCGGAGCTCGGAATCGCGGACATGCTCCAAGACGGCCCCAAAGACATCGCAACGCTCGCACAAATGACGGGCACCCACGCGCCCTCCCTGTACAGGGTGATGCGGGCCCTTGCCTGCGTGGGGATATTCACCGAGAAGGAACAGGGTTGGTTTGCCCTGACTCCCATGGCCGAGTGCCTGAAGGAAGAGGCCATGCGCCCCATCGCCCTGATGTTCAATGCCGACTGGAACGACAAGGCATGGGCCCATCTTCTCGACGCTGTGCGATCGGGCGGCACTCCTTTCGAAAAGGCGCACGGGATTCCGATTTCCCAATGGCTTGCAACGCATCCGGAGGCAGCGGAGCTCCTCAATGCCGCCAACGCCGTCAAGGCGGCCGGCACCCACCGGGCCATCGTCGAAGCCTACGATTTTGAGGAAATCGCAACGCTGACGGATGTGGGAGGAGGGACCGGGACGCTCATGGCGGAAATCCTCCTGGCCTATCCCTCCATGAGGGGGGTTGTGGCAGAGCTTCCTTCCGTGGTGCCCGAGGCGACGAGGAAGATCCAGGCACTATCCTTACGGAACCGGTGCACAGTGGTCGCATGTGATTTTTTCACCCACATCCCTTCGGGAAGTGATGCCTACATGCTGTCCCATGTCCTTCACGACTGGCCCGACGACCGGTGCGAGATCATTCTCCGCAATTGCCGTGGGGCCATGAAGCCCCAGTCGAGACTCCTTATCGTGGAAATGATAATCCCCCCCGGCAACCAATGGTCCGTCTCCAAGCTGCTCGATCTCGAGATGCTCGTCGTCACCGGCGGACGGGAACGAACCGAAAGGCAATTCCATGAGATGCTGGCAGCTTCAGGATTCCGCCTTTCTCGTGTCGTACCGACCAGGGAAAGCGTCTTCATCATTGAAGCCATAAGGCCTTGAGAGCGTGTCTGAAAACTCTATCCGCAGACGCAATCAGGCCAAAAGCCCCTCCTTTCCCATAACGTCCGCCTCTTCGTGCATCTGCAGGTCCTCCAGTTTGGACCTTGTCTGCAAGCCCGTGGGAACGTCCCAGCCCCGGATGGCGTAGTACTCGTCCTTCATCTTTTCGAACTGCTCCCGATCCAGGACCATGCCTCTTCTCGACAGGGGCTTGCCGTCCTTGCCGGGGACCAGGCATTCAGGGTTGCCGAAGTCGGTTTTCAAGGGGACGGTGAAGTTGTAATCCTCCAGGTTCTCCGACTGCCTGCCCTTGCTGCCCTCCCTGGCCAAGATGGCGCGCTGCAGGTTGTAGACCCTCTCCCCGATCCGGTAGAGACCCTGTTCGTCGATGGATCTTCCCGTGACCGCCTTGCAGATCCGGCTTTCAAGGGTCGGGTCGCCCACGCCGTCCGGGGCCCGCGTGTCTCCGAAGCCTTCCCGGAAGGCTATCTTGCGCGTGAGCGCTTCGATGAATTCCCGGCTTCCTATCTTGGAAAGGGGAATGCCCGTCTGTTCGTCGGTCAAAAGACCTGCCCTGTGGCACCTGTTGAGCCACATGATGATGGTTTCCACCCCGTGGCTGTCCATGCCGTAGTCGTCGCACAGCTTGTTGGCGATGTAGGGCACCTCGTTGTATTGGCCGTAATAACGATGGGCGCGCACTTCATAGAACACCATGGAGTGGCACGTGAACTTGGCCCTTTTTCCGTCCTCGCCCAGATACGTCGTGCGGATGGGGCACCCCACGCAGTCGTAGCATATCTGATGCCTCAACCTGTCGTGGGACACCATGGTGGAGGTGGTGCGGAACGCCTTGGGCGGCATCCCCGTCACGGCCAGGACCTCCTTTTTGAGCTGCGACACCCCTTCGGGGTCCGCCACCCCCACCTTCCCGCTCCCTCTTACCGCTATGGCTTTGAGATTCTTCGACCCCATCACGGAGGCCAGTCCGCTGGAGCCGCTCGAATCGCTGTCGGCCACGAAGGTGGAAAAGGTCACCCCGTTTTCGCCTGCGGGGCCGATGGCCACCACCCGCACCGTTTGTCCCAGCTCTTCCTTCATGGCCTCCCGGCGGGCAATGGCCCCCTTGCCGGTGAGATGGGCCGCACTCCTTATCTCGACTTTGTCGTCTTCGATCCACAACAGATACGACGGCTTTTCCGCCTTGCCGCGGACCACGAGGGCATCGTACCCGGCGAATTTGAGCTGGGCCCCCCAGGCACCCCCCAAGTTGCAGTAAGAAAACCGATCGTGAATGGGGGATTTGCCCCCCACCTGCCACCGGGAGCCGAGAAAGCCCGTGGTGGCGCTCACGGGTCCCGTTGCGAACACCAGGCAGTTGTCCGCGTCGAAAGCCCCGCATCGGGGAGGGACCTTCTCCCAGTAGAGCTTGGCGGCAAAACCCCTCCCCCCCAGGTACAGATCGGAATACCGGGCGGTCGGCACCCTCTCGACCCTGCCCGATGAAAGGTCCACTTGCAGAATCTCTCCGGCGTATCCGTTTGCTTCACTCATGGCAGCCACCTTCCTTTCTTTCGGAAAGAGCATTTTCTTGCGTTTCCTGCTGTGTTCCCGTCTTGCCGTGCCTGTTTCTTCCCCTATTCCTTGGTCACGGACAATGCAAGGGGAAAATCCCGACCGGTGCCCCTCATGGACGATCAGGGACATTCCGGGACATTCCGGGCTTGACAGGGGGCCGCGTTTCCTTCAGATTTATTGACTCGATGCGCCTTTTGACCAGCGCCAAGATGCCTGGAAGGCTACGCCGCCAAGTGGCGCCACAAGGAGGGCTGGAGGGATGATCGGTTTCGAGTTGACGCAAGCGCAGCAACAGTGGAGGGAGAAGGCGAGGGAGTTCACCGAGAAGGAGATAAAGCCCCTGGCCTGGAACATGGACAAAGGACTTACCGAAGGGTACCACTGGCCCCTTATCCGCAAGATGTCCGGGCAAGGCCTTCTCTCTCTGGCGGTACCGGTGCAGTATGGGGGAAGCGGCCTCGACATCCTGACCACCTGTATGGTGGTGGAGGAACTGGCCGTGGGAGACGGGGGCATCGCGTTCACCTCCTCTCTCAATTCCTTCGTCCCCCTCATGGTGGCCGGCACCGAGGAGCAGAAGAGTCGGTTCCTGCCGCTTACCTGCGGAGGGGAGAACCCGGGGCTGAGCGGTTTCGCCCTGACCGAGCCCGGGGCCGGGTCGGACGCGGGGTCCCTGACCACCTCCGCGCGAAAGGAGGGTCAGGAATATGTGCTGAGCGGGGAGAAATGCTTCATCAGCAACGGGGACGTGGCGGCCCTGTATACCGTTTTTGCCACCGTTGACAGGTCCAAGGGGGTCAGGGGAATCACGGCGTTCGTCGTACCCGGCGATGCTCCGGGCATCTCCCGGGGCAAGATCGAAGACAAGATGGGCTTTCATTCCAGCCACACGGGGGTGGTGGCCCTCCACGACGTGAGGATACCCGAAGGCAACCGTCTGGGCGCAGAGGGGGAAGGCTTCCGGATCGCCATGCAGGTGCTGGAGGTCCTTCGCGTGATCTCCTGCGGCGCGGTCGGGATCGGGATAGCCCGAGCCGCTTACGAGACCGCCCACCGATTTCTCACCACCCACTCCAACGCAAAGACCGTCATGGGACAGCAGGCCGTCGCCTTTCAGATGGCGGACATGCTGGCTTCCATAGAGGCCGCACGCCTCATGGTGTGGAAGACGAGCTGGCTTCTCGACACCGGCCGCAGCGCCTCCACCCTCTCGGCACTTACCAAGTTCTACGCCAGCGACATGGCCGTTGAGGTGAGCAGCCGGGCCATGCAGCTTGTAGGACCCCACGCCTACTGCGAGGAGTATCCCTTGGAAAAACTCGTCAGGGACGCCAAGCTCTTGCAGATTTACGAAGGAACCAACGAAATAGCCAGGCTGGTGGCCAGCCGCGCCGTTTTTTCCGGTTGACCGGCCGCCCCGGAAAGCAAGACACATGCGCATCCTGGTATGCATCAAGCAGGTGCCCGATATCTCCCAGGTAAAGAGGATGGAAACGGACCCGAAAACGGGCACCATCGTCCGGGAGGGGCTCCCCTCCATCGTCAATCCCTTTGACGAGTACGCCCTGGAGGAAGCCGTTTGCCTCAAGGAAAACCACGGGGGGGAAGTGGTCGTTCTCACCATGGGCCCGCCCCAGGCCGAGGACGCGTTGGTCCACGGCCTGAGCATGGGGGCCGACCGGGCGGTGCTCCTGAGCGACAGGGCGTTTGCAGGGGCCGACACCCTGGCCACCTCGTACACACTGGCCGCGGCGGTCAGGAAGATGGGCGACTTCGACCTCATCCTCTGCGGCCAGCAAGCCATAGACGGAGACACGGCCCAGGTGGGCCCCATGCTCGCCGAAACACTCCACATCCCCCAGATCACCTACGCAAACTCCATGGAAATCAGCGGCAAAGAGGTGACAGCGACCCGGGAACTGGAGGAGGGTTGCGAGGTGGTCCGCTGCAAGATGCCCGTTCTTGTCACCGTGGTAAAGGGCATCAACGTTCCCCGTGTGCCCACCTTTAGCGGCCTGAGCGACGCCATGGAAAAGGAAATTCCCGTGTGGGGCGCGGGGGACATGGGTTTGGATCCGTCCCGGATCGGCCTTCAAGGCTCCCCCACGGCGGTGGTGCGCGTGTGGCCGCCCGAGCCCAGACCAGGGGGGCGGGTTCTGACCGGCGAGCCATCGGAGCTGGCGAGGCAGTTGGCCGATCTACTCATGGAAAAAAGAAAAGACAGCACGTTCACCCACTGACCGGGCCGGGAGGCACCTTTGGCAATCGCCATCGATAGCGACAAGTGTACGGGATGCAAGCTGTGTGAAGCGGCCTGCCCCTTCGGACAGATCAGGATCGTGGAGCGCAAGCCGGTCATCGGGGAAGGATGCACCCTGTGCGGGGCGTGCCACGAGGCCTGTGCATTCGACGCCATCTCCATCGATCGCCCGGCGGCGCGGGTCCCTGCCGATCTGGACACATACCGGGGGATTTTTGTTTTTGCCGAACAGCATGGGGGAAAACTCAGGCCTTGCGCACTGGAGCTTCTGGGAGAAGCGCGCAGGCTTGCCGACAGGCTCGGCCAGGAAACCGCCGCGGTCCTGCTGGGGGCTGGGGTGGAAGGGCTGTGCCCCGTCCTGGTGGCCCACGGAGCCGACAAGGTCTACCTTGCCGACGACCGCACGCTGGAGTCTTACCGCACGGAGAGCCACGCGGCCATCCTCACGGCCCTGGTCTCCAGGTACAAGCCGTCCGTCTTTCTGTTCGGGGCCACCACCACGGGAAGGGACCTGGCGCCCCGGCTCGCCGCCCGCATCGGAACCGGGCTCACCGCAGACTGTACGGCCCTTGACATCGAAGAGACGAGCGGCCTGCTCCTCCAGACCCGGCCTGCCTGGGGTGGCAACATCATGGCCACCATAAAGACCGCCCTTCACCGCCCCCAGATGGCGACCGTGCGGCCCAAGGTCATGCGAAAACCCGATCCCGACCCTGCACGGAGCGGGGAGATGATACGCCTGCCCATGGAGCTCAACCCCAAAGGCATGAAGGTGGCACTGGTGGAGCGCCGCCCCTTTGCCGAACAAACCGTTCCCCTGGAGGAGGCGGAGATCATCGTGTCGGGCGGCAGGGGACTGCAAGGGCCCGAGAACTTTCGGCTCCTGGAAGAACTGGCCCAGGTGCTCGGTGCCGCGGTGGGGGCCTCACGGGCCGCCGTGGATGCGGGATGGAGGGGACACGCCTGCCAGGTGGGACAGACGGGCAAGACGGTGCAGCCCCAGGTCTATATCGCCTGCGGCATATCCGGGGCCGTCCAGCACCGGGTGGGAATGGAAAGCTCGGAGACCATCGTGGCCATCAACAAGGACCCGGACGCTCCCATCATGCACATCGCCGATTATGCCTTGGTGGGGGACCTTTTCAAGGTTCTTCCGGAGCTCATCAAGGAGATGAAAGCACGCACCGCGGCCCGTTGAAGCACTTCGCGGCTGCCCTGTGTACCGGTGGCGGCAAGCGCCGGTGCGAACCCACTGGGAGGACGACAAAGATGACATACCAGCTCACCAAGAAACAGGACTTCTTTCAAAAGAATATTGAGAACTTCGTCCGTCAGCATATCGCCCCCAGGGCCGCGGAAACGGACCGCCGGAGGGAGTTTCCCCACGAGGTGGTGCAGTCCATGGGCGCAAACCGTCTCCTGGGTTTGGTCGTGCCGAAGGAGGACGGGGGCGAGGGCGCGGCATTCTTCGACCTGTGCCTGGTCTTGGAGGGGATCGCCAAGACTTGCCCCACTGCGGCCCTCTTGTGCTCCGTGCAAAACCTGGGATCAAGGCTGCTTTCCACCAGGGGAAAGCCTTCCCAAAAGGAGCAGTACCTGGCGGATCTCATGGCAGGCCGGGCCGTTTTCGGGTACGCACTTCCCGACGTGCTTGCCATGGAGCCCACCGACAGCGCTCTGGCCGGGGCGCGGCAGGGTGAAGGCTTTGTCGTCAATGGGAAGGCCTGCTTCATCGTCAACGGAGATGTGGCCGACCTAATATGCCTTTTTGCCGGGGAGGAAACGTCGGTTCGCGGGTTCCTGGCAAAGGGCGAAACCCCCGGTCTGCGGGGGGAGCCGCCGGCAGGCCTCGGGGGTGCGGAGGCCCGCTGCGCCTGCAAGGCGGTGGTGCGGGATTGTCCCCTACCCTCTTCGGACACCATGGGTGACAACGGTACGGCCACGGAAATCCTGGCCGAACTGTGCGCCCAGGCCGCCTGCTTCAACGCGGCCCGAGCCGTGGGCATCGCCCAGGGAGCCGTGGACTACGCAGTCCGTTATTCCAAAGAACGCGAGCAGTTCGGTCGCCCCATAGGCAGGTTCCAGGCCGTACAGGCCATGCTGGCGGACATGAGCGTCAGGGTCGAGGCAGCCCGGCACCTCGTGTACAAGACCGCAGCGGTTCTCGACGAGGCGGGGAGCACGAGCCGCCGTATGGCTTCCATGGCCAAGTATTTCGCCGCCAAGACGGCTGGGGAGGTGACAAGGGATGCCGTGCAGGTGGGGGGAGGGTACGGATACACGAGGGATTACCCCCTGGAAAAGATGATGCGCAACGCCGGGCTCTGTCAGGTCCTGGATGGAAGTGCCCACGCCCACCAACTGGCCATCGCGCAGGCATTGTAAGAAATCGTATTGACGACTGAGCATCAAGGTGTCAGGTGTCGGCCGGTCGCCCCGCGACCTCCCACCGGCACCTGACACCCGGGCGACACACTCCACGAGAAGGCACCACCCCTTCCCGATGCCCCGGGCCTACCGCGGCGTGAAGGCCACGTACGTGTGGGCCCCTTCCCCTTCTCCCCTGTGAAGGTACTTGACCGTCAAGGGCATTCCCACGCGGATGGTTTCCGGGTTCTTGGCGTCCACCTCTTCGATGCGCGCGTCCACCCGCGGCCCTTCGTCGAGCTCCACGACCCCGACGCAGTAAGGGTTGTTCCTGTCATACCCCTCTTCGATCATGAAGGCGGGGCCTACGGCTATGCACGTGAAGGCGGCGAGCTTTCCCCGACCCTTCATCTCGGCCCACTCCATGTCCCCATTGTAGCACTTGACGCACAGGGGGCGGGGAGGCACGTACAGGGCCCCGCACTTCTTGCACCGGGAGCCCATGAGTTTTTCTTCCCCAAGGTACCGCTCGTAGGAAATATCGCTGAAAGGTCTTTCCGCCATGGCCCTTACCTCCTCTCCAGTATGGTCAGCGTGCAGGTGCCGCCGGTGCCTCCCAGGTTGTGCGCGGCTCCGATGCGAAGGTCCTTTATGGGAACCTGCCTGGGGCCCGCCTCTTGGCGGAGCTGCCTCCAGACTTCGTAGAGCTGGGCGATGCCCGTGGCCCCCACGGGATGCCCCTTACACTTGAGTCCACCCGACGTGTTGATGGGTTTCGGGCCGTCCAGGAGCGTCTGTCCCTCTTCCACCGCCTTGTAGCCTTCCCCGGGTTTGAAGAACCCCAGGTCCTCGATGTGCAGCAGCTCGGCCATGGAAAAACAGTCGTGCACTTCTGCAAACTGGATGTCTCCGGGGGTCAGCCCCGACATGCCGTAGGCCTCCTGCGCCGCCATCTTCGTCGCTTCGAAGGAGGTCAAATCGGCTGCTGCATGCAGTCCCTTGCCGCTTCCCTGACCGATGCCCACCACGTGGAGGGGAATGTCGGTGAAATTCGTGGCGATTTCTTCGGCCACCAGGAGCATGCAGGCGGCCCCGTCGCTGATGGGGCAGCAGTCATAAAGATGCATGGGCCATGCCACGGGAGGATTTGCCTTGGGATCCCGGAGAAAGTCCTTCTCGTCCTTCCACTGGGGGGCCGGCTGCCCCTTTTTCTCGGCGCTGGCGATCTTCGCGCGGATCAGGTCCTTTATGGTCTGTTTGAACTGGGCCTTCGGGTTCAGGGGCGCATTGTTGTGGCTCTTGATGGTGATGTTCATGAGGTGTTCCCGCGTGGCGCCGTATTTGGCGAAATAGGCCGTGGCAAGGGCCCCGAAAACCCCCGGGAAGGTGAAGCCCACCGTCCCCTCGTAAGGTACGGTTGCCAGGGCAAGGCCCTCGGCCACCTCCGAGGTGGAGCGCTTGCTCATCTCCTCCACACCGCCCACAAGGACCACGTCGTAAAAACCGGAGGCCACGGCGAACACCCCCTCCCGGAACGCAAGGGCACTGGACGCGCAGGCGCCCTCCGTGCGCGTCGCCGGTCTCGGGCTGATGCCTATGAGATCGGAGATGATGGGCCCCCAGTGGGACTGGTGCATGAAAAAGTCATTGGTGAAATTGCCCAGGTAGAGGGCGTCGATATCGTTCGGGTCCACCCCCTTGTCCACGGACCCCATCATCTCCCTGTAAGCCTCCACGAAAAGATCCTTCGAGTTCCTGTCCTTGAACATGCCGAACTGCGACATGCCCGCCCCCACCACCGCCACACCTCTGCCGAGTTTCCTTCGCTTGCTCATTGTCTTTCCTCCTGACCTGCACGCAGGTCTTGCCGGCCTTGCCGCCCAAGCTCCTTGTCCGTCGCCCCTTGCAGTGAGGCCTTGCGCAAAGCGCCACCGGCCACGATCGCGTCTTTCGGTTCGCTCCTTTGGTCCGGAAGGCCGCCCCTGGCGGCCCACGAACTGCGCCTTCCTTTTTTTGGTAAAGGCCGTTATCCCTTCCCTGGCGTCCTCGGTGGCCACCATGATGCGCTGCTGGCGCGCCTCGTCCTCCAGAAAACCCCGCAGCCTGTCCACGGCCTCGCGGTTGAGCGAGGACTTGGCGACGGCCAGTGCCCTTGTGGGCCTCTCGGCCAGCTCCTCTGCGCCAGTTCCAGGGCCGCCCCAGAAACCTCCTCCGCGGGCACCACCCGGTTGTAGAGCCCCATTGCCAGGGCCTCCTCGGCACCAGGGAGCCCTGGTTCCCTGAAGGTGGTTTTCAGACACGTTGTGAACAGGACACCTATAAGATAAAGGCGCCGAAGGTTTCAACCCCAAAAAGGGCGACGCCCCCCCTTCCCGACGGGCGGCTGTCCGCTTGAAAGCCTGGCCCCGGCCCTGTTCCCCAGATTGACACCGTGTGAGGCTTTGGCTATAGGTCAAACGATTCCAATTTTCCCCAGCACCGCAGCCATCTGACCGCAAACCGGCTCGGAATGTGACGATATGCCTGTACAGGCAAGGTGGGGGGGCCCCTATGCACGACCAAGGTTCTTTGGCGGTGAGGAGGTGGGACTCCCTGATTTTTGGACAGGCGCCGAGTAACGAACCCCAAGAGAGGAGGTAGGAGCCATGCGCGTCGTGGTGATAGGCCAGGCAGCCTTCGGAGCAAAGGTATTTGAAACCCTTGTGGAACGGGGAGAAGACGTGGTGGCCGCGTACACGCTGCCCGACGGGCCGGGAGGAAGGACCGATCCCCTCAAGGACGCTGCGGTCGCCAGGGGGGTTGTCGTCCATCAACCAAAGACTTACAGGGATGACGAGGTTTTCGCCGCATACCGTTCCCTTCAGCCCGATCTTACCGTCATGGCCTTTGTCACGCCCATTATCCCGGAACGTTTTTTTCAGGTACCGACACGGGGCGCCATCAACTACCACCCGTCTCTCCTGCCCCGGCATCGCGGTGCCAGCGCCATCAACTGGGCCATCATCATGGGCGACACACGAACGGGACTGACCATCTTCTGGCCCGACGGCGGGATCGACACGGGACCCATTCTCCTGCAAAAGGAACTGGAGATAGGACCCGAAGACACCACGGGAGCCCTGTATTTCGACAAGCTATTCCCCATGGGTGTGGATGCCATCGTGGAATCCATCGAGTTGATCAAACAGGGCAGGGCCCCCAAACTACCCCAGGACGAGGCGGGGGCCACCTACGAACCCCCTTGCGACGACCGGGCAGCGCGGATCGACTGGACCAAACCCGCCCCCGAACTGTACAACCTGGTACGGGGGTGCGATCCCCAGCCCGGCGCCTTCGGCCTGTTCGGGGAAGAAAGACTGCGCTTTTACGGTGCCAGGCTCAAGGATGAAGCGACCGACAAGCCTGTGGGCACGGTTTTGGGGGTGGACGACAATGGCCTGCATCTGGTGGTCAGGGGGGGGCGTCTGATCGTGGGCAAGGTCAAGTCGGACACGGGCAAGAAAATGGCCGCCGAGCAGTTCGCCGCCCAGAGCGGGCTCAAGGTGGGAGAGCGGTTGGGTTGACCAAGACCGAGATTCCGGACGTGGGGAAATGGCAATGGAACTGGTGCTCTGGAAAAGAAAAGACAATGTCCTGTGGGTTTCCTTGAATCGCGTGAGCGTTCTCAACGCCATCAACACACGTGTGCTCAAAGAGCTTGGGAGCGTTCTGGAAGAGCATGCTCAAGATCCGAGCCTGAGGGCCTTGGTGCTTTGCGGTGAAGGCGGATGTTTCGCGGCAGGCGCGGACATCGCCGAGCTCACGGGTCTTGACGAGCAGGGCATAAGGGGGTTCCATGGGTTGCGCGAGGGAGTCTTTTCCCGGCTGGAGGCCTTCGCAGCACCCACAGTGGCCCTCATCGAACGCTACGCCCTGGGTACGGGGCTGGAGCTGGCACTTTGCTGCGATTTCAGGATAGCCGCGGCAGATGCCAAGCTGGGCGTTCCTTCGGCAAAGCTTGGCCTGGTGGAAAGCCTCGAGTATCTGTCCAGGGTGGTCAGGGCGGTGGGCCCTTTCTGGGCCAAAAAACTTGTTCTCACCGCGGAGAACGTCGACGCGGCCACGGCCTTTTCCATAGGCCTCGTGGAAGAGGTGGTGCCGCCGGAAGCGGTCCGGGAACGCATGGCGTCGCTGCTCGCACGGATATCCCAGAACTCCGTGTATTCCATGAGACAATCGAAAAAGGCCCTGAACCAGTGCGCCGCGGACCCCTATCTGCTCCGCGCAGGGGACACGGCGCTGCCCCTGGTGGAATCCGTAAGGCAGGAGGATTTCACGGAGGGAACCAGGGCCTTCCTGGAAAAGCGCGCTGCCACATTCCGATGAGCTCTTGCCCGGAGCCCTGGGACGGGCCCGTCCAGAATCGTTACCGGGCACCGGCAAACGCTCAACTCACTTGCTTGCCCCGAAAGGCAAGGTGCTCCTCTCGTGCCTGCCCGGACTGGCAGTCCTCCTTTTGACCCGGCACCCGGCGATACCGGATGAGCCGGGCGACAAAGCAGGCTAGGGCTCGAGCTCGACCTTCAGCTCGAAAAATTTCATCATGTCTTTGAGGCTGATGATGCCTGCCAGCCGGTTGCCTTCGGTAACCATGAGCCGACTGGAACCGGTCCGGGTCATGAGTGAGAGAGCCTCCATGGCGTCGGCGTTCAAACCAATGCTGTTTTCCGGTGAGCAGCCGACCGCGATCTCGCCGACCGTGGTGCTCCGCCAATGCTCTCTGGGAATGTCTTTCACCTGTTTCATGGTGACACAACCCCGAAGCCGGGTCCCTTCTTCAACGACCGGAAACAGCTTGAACTGATGGCGGTAAATGAAGCCTTCCACGAGTTCTTCCACGGTGGTGGAAGGCGCCACCGTCACAGGGTCTTTCCTCATGAAACGCTCAATGGGTTCCCCCTCCAGGGCCTTTCGCACAAGAAGCTGGGTGTACGACATCTTTGCTGCGCTTCGGAGGAACATACCGATAAAGAACCACCACATCCCGCCAATGAAATTACCGCTGAAAAACTGGAGAATTCCCATGAAGATAAGAAACAGGCCGAATCCGGAACCGATTCCGACGGCGATCCGGGTGGCCCATCTCATGTCGTTCTTCCAGCCCCACAGTATGGCGCGCAGGATGCGGCCCCCGTCCAACGGGAAGGCGGGGACGAGGTTGAAGACCGCCAGGATACCGTTGATCCAGGCCAGATACTTGATGACACCATAAACCGCTTCAGACCATCCGGTGCTCTTGGTTATCTGATAGATCGCGTAAAAGACCACCGCCAGGAAGATGCTGGAAAGAGGTCCGGCAATGGCCATCACGAATTCCGCCTTGGGGCTCGGCGGCTCCTTTTTCATCTCCGCCACCCCGCCAAAGAGAAAAAGGGTGATTCCCTTGATAGGCATCCCGAATTGCCTGGCAACCAGGGAATGGGACATTTCGTGAAAGACGATGGAGAAAAAAAGCCCAAAGGCGCCCACTATCCCCATGATCCAGTAGGTCTGTGTGGACAGCCCCTCGTAACGGAAGGGAAACAGCCCCGCTGAAAGAGACCAGGCCACGAGGATGGCGACAACCACCCAACTGAGGTCTATTCTGACCTCGAAACCGAAAAGTGTGAATAGATCAATGCGTTTTCCAAACATGACAGCCTCCTTGCGCACTACAAATGCGACGAAAATCGTCCTAAATCTCAAAGGCGTGGTGCAGGCCGCATCACCCCCCTTGCAGCCGAACCCCTCTTCTCCGGGCTTTCGTATACAACCGTATACACCCGTTGATTCGAAAAGCCGGCCTTGATCATCGGTTCGGCCTCGTGGGTCCTATTTCTTTTCGGCGTCACCTTGGGGGAATCCCGGCCGCCGATGTTCGGAGTCGCGCACATTGAGCTTTTCGCAGGGTGAGCATGGCCCACCAAAAGGGCGGTGTTCTGAAAGGGGAAAACTGTCCCTTCCGAATACGAGAAGGCGTGCTTCGCACCTGCCGAAAACACGGACCTTCGCATCGCCTTACCCTGAGGGAGAAAGATGACGCCCAGCGGAACCCCTCGTCCTCGCGCAGGAGCAAGGTGTCACGCGGGCCCAACGGGCCCGCTGGAGCACTGTCAGGTACGGGGGCTGCACGAAGAAAGCCCGTCGGCATGGGAATCCGCCGTACCTTTACCGCATCCCCTGCGCCCCATGGAGGAAACCCTTGAAAGGGCATGCCGCATCGCCCGGCTAAGCGGCCCCACCGACAGCAGAAGAAGGATCAGGGCCCCGGTCCACTGTCCCCACACGGGTATGAGATCTGCGGCCTGCCCCACAGCTGCCTGGGCGCTGATCCCCAGTGCCCGGTAGACACCATCGGTGACCATCCCGAACAAAACGGCGCAAAGAGCGAGGGTAGTAAGATAGACGCCCGTGGCCCTGCGGCCCAGAACACCCTGCAGCACCGTGAGAGAGGTGACGTTGGTTGCCGGACCCGCCAGCAGGAAGACGAGGGCGGCCCCAGGGCTCACCCCTTTGAGGACAAGGGCTGCGGCTATGGGAGTGGACGCGGTGGCGCAGATGTAAAGGGGTATCCCCACGACCAACATGACCAGCATGGAGGGAAGACCTCCCCCCAGGTATCTTGTGAGGGTCTCGGCCGGAAAAAGGGCCGTGATCACACCGGCCAGCAGCAGCCCGATGAAGAACCACCCAGCCATATCCGCCCACACGTCCTGGAGTGCGAAGCCGATTCCGGCCCTCATTTTTTCTGAAAAACCGTGGTGCTTCTTGTGATCTTCGGGCGGGCAGTTTTCCCCGCTGCAGCAAGCGTCCACCGTACAGGTGAGATCGGGTACAACCGGCTCGTCGAACCGGCTTCGGCAAAGGAGATTTTCCGCCACCCCGGCGGCCACGGCCGTGGCAAAGGCGGCAAGGGGTCGGATGATGGTCAGGACAGGATCGAGCAGCGCATAGCTGATAAGAATGGAATCGACTCCCGACTCGGGGGTGGAGATGAGAAACGCCGTGGTGGCCCCCTTGTTGGCCCCCTGTTTCCTCATGGACATCGCCGCGGGCAGCACCCCGCAAGAGCACAGGGGCAGGGGAATCCCCAGGAGGGCTGCCTTTAAAACGGAGCGAAACCGCCCCCTTCCGAAGTGCCGGACGACAGCGTTGGGGCTAAGAAAGACCCGGAGCACACCGCCGACCAGCAACCCGAAAAGCACGTACACGGAAGCATCGAGAAAGAGTACCCATGATTCGTGAAGGGCGCGCACGGCAAATGAGAGCATGTCATGAGCTTTCCTGGTCGAAAGGCTGGTGTTGAATCGGTATCATTGAAAATTCCCATTCACGGGGAGTTGTCAAGCAGAGGCGGTGAAAACGCCGCCCCTCAGGCTTCGCCTCTTGGAGCTTGAACGAGTTTTCGTGGGCGCACTCACAGTGTCTCCACGCAGCGGCGGAACATCCCGACCGCCCCCTCCCAGGCGTGCGGCGAATTCCCGGGCACCCGGTCCCCCTCCCAAATGCCGGGATGCACGGACTGCTCGAGCAGACACAGGGCGAACACCATCTGCTGTTCCCTGTGAAAAGCGCCGGCGATGCCGCGCAGCAAGTGCTGCGGATAGGAACCAATGGGATCTTCCAGGCACGACCGCAGGAAACTCCAGGCAAAATAGGTGCCGCGCATGTAAAACCTGGGGCGCGGTGCCACGTCCCATCCCACGATGCCGAGGGTCCCATCTGGGCACCGAATCACGTGTTCGGGATGCAGTGCGGTGTGGGCCAAGCTGTTGCCCGTTACTGGAACATGAAGGGAAAAGTTCCTCCCCACCGCCTGCCTGAAATGCTCCAGAAGGTCTTTGGGCCAGGGTCCCTTTCCCTCGAGAAGCTCGCAGTGCCTTGCCACGTTTTGCCGGGTCCACTGGAAGGACTGGGAGATCTCCTTCACTCGGGCCTCCTTTAGCTGCCGATCCATCATGGGGCCCGCCTGTCCGTGCGCCCACCGGGGCATTGCCTCGCCATCGGCCTCGTCCGAGCTCGGCGTCCCGCCGCTCTTCCGGTAATAGGGCACCAGTATGAGAGAACGCAGCACTGCCTGGACCCTGCCGATGAGCTCCATCACCTGGGCAAAGGTTTCCGAACCCTCGAACAGCCCTTCGCTCAAGGCGTGCCCATCGATGTACGGATAGAGAAGAAAAGGCTCCTCGGGACGGGACGCGGGCCGTGTGTACCGGAAAGGCGGCTGGAGTGCCGAGAAGCCGCTCAGCACTTCGGCGGTGTCGCCGCTCGCGGCACTGTTCTTGATCACCCACCTGCTGCCCGAGGTATCCTCGATCAACCAGGCCCTCTCCGATTCCCGTGAAAGCGGCGCGGGATCCTTTTGGTAATGCACCCCGTAGCGCGCACAGGATGCGCGGAGACTCTCGTCCATCGTTTCCTCCTCTGCCCGCCGTGGGGCGGACTTTGGACACAATCAAAGCAACGCAGTGGCCTTGACGGTCCTGCTCCCCAGATCCTTTGCGTGCCGGGTGGGGTACGGATTTCCAAGAACGCAGCAACCGTACCACGACAGTGGCAACCCCACAAGGCCCGGCCCGGACCCGGCCTGGCGGCTTCTATCGAAGTGCAAGGAAGGGGAGGCCTCTGGGTGAGAGGGCCCTGGCGAGGGGGAAAAACGGGGGGGGGGAATTGGCGGGAGCCTGCCAAAGTCCCAAAGGGGATCCATTCACGGGTATGGGGCTTGACCCGGAATCCTGAAGTCACGGGGCTCACTGAAGTCGTAAGCATCATTTACCGAGGTGACGCATGGAGGTTCCACCGGCCGACTGAAGGCACAACCAACTTCGTGGCCGAAGATGCGATCAAGCCCGTAGACCGGATCGGCTCTTGCGCCTGACACGGGCCGACCAGGGGCTGTCGATTCGGGTGCGCACCTTTGCCTTGACAAGAAGCGAGGGGCCGGAGTATTGGCATTCAAGCGATGAATCCAATCACAATTCACTACCTGGACCTAAATGAATAGATAACCATCGACTATTGCTGCTGATAGTAGGAAGCGACCTTAGCCGGAACGGGCAAGTGAAGAGTCGATACCACAAACCGAAACCGAGTGGAGCACGTACCAACGACTATTTTTCGCCGTTCTTTTTTTCTACAATCGAAACCCTGTTCCTGGTGAGAACGTTTTCTTGGAGGTCCTTAATCTTTCCGGATTTCCCGAAAGCGATGCTTGCCGGATCCGAAGATTTCACGCGCGTTTCTCATACCAGCTCAATCAACAGGACTCGATGAGGGGTGCTGCCTTTCGGCACAATCCCTTGCCGCGCATCATAAGGAACGTCACAGCCGGGGCCACGGAGGGTTATTTGATCGCCAGGGCGGTCCCGGGACGGGAAGGGGTGTATGACTCCCCTGCCGGACTCCCAAGGAGAGGCGGGAAGATGTCGAGGATTGAAGGGACATCCGAAAAGGCGGTCGCGACGAGTTGCGCCATGGATTGCGGGGGCGCCTGCCTGTTGATGGCCGAGGTCAAGAACGGAGTGGTTACCCGGGTGGAGACAGACGGGGGGCAGGCGCCTCAACTGAGGGCGTGCGCGAGGGGCCGCGCATACCGCCACCGCCAGGTTCGCCGATATCGTGTTGCCGGTGGCGAGCCCCTGGGAAGTCGGAGGGCGCATCGCCCGCCCCTGGTGCTTCGGTCCCTATTACCTGTACCTCAAGAAGGTGATCGAGCCGCTCCACGAAAGCAAGTCGGACTACGAGATCTCCATGGAACTTGCCGCCCGAATGGGTATGGCTGAAATCAGGCGGATGGACGAGGACGAGAGGGCTGAAGAGCAGTTCAGGATGTCCGGCGATCTTTCGCAGGACATCCCGGATTTCGAAGCCTTCAAAAGAGATGGCTTCAACAAGATGCCTCTTAATGAACCGATCGTGGCCTTCGAAAAGGAGATTCGCGATCAGCAGCACCATCCCTTTCCCACCCCTTCAGGCAAGATCGAGATTTACTCGGAGCGCCTGGCGGCGCTGAACAACCCCCAACTTCCCCCCACTCCCAAGTATGTGCCCCCCTGGGAAGGCCCGCAGGATCCCTTGGCCGAAAGGTATCCCCTTCAGATCATTTCCCCAGCGGCCAAGAACCGGGCGCATTCCGGTTTTGACAATGTCCCGTTGATGCAGGAAATCGAGCCCCAGACCCTCTGGATTCATTCCACAGATGCCCGGGCGCGCGGTATCCAGCCGGGCGACGGGGTCGAGGTGTTCAACGACCGGGGCACGGTCCTGATCGCGTGTACCGTCACGGAGAGGATCATGCCGGGCGTTGTGGCCATGGCAGCCGGAGCCTGGTACAGACCTGACGAAAAAGGAAGGGACCTGGGCGGCTGCGCAAACGTTCTGACCAGGGACGATCTCTCTCCGGGTGGAGCTTTCTGCAGCAATTCCTGTCTGGTAGAGGTCAGGAAGGTTTGATGGAAAAGGCCACCGTTGGCAGCGGTGGGTGAAGGGCCGCAGCGGTGAACTTGCGGTCGGCTGTGGGACCTACCACGAGGATTTCCCAAAGTACCTTTGGATCGACACCGATGGAAGAAAGAACTGGTGAAGCTTGCCCGAAAGGGGACGTGCGCAGGCCGGGCCCACTGGCACTTTCGCCCGGGGAAAGGATTCCGTGAGCTCCCCGTGGCAGGGAAATCAGAGGCGAGACCGTTGGTTGCGGCAACGGTCCTACGTGAAGGAGAGCATCTGAAATGCAGATGGCATTTTACTTTGATCAAACACGATGTACCGGCTGCTATGCGTGCCTCATTGCCTGCAAGGACTGGCATGATGCGGAGCTGGGGCCGGTGGACTACATGGATGTGGCTTACATGGAGAGGGGGAAATACCCCAGCCCCTACGTGGCCTATATGGTTACCACCTGTTTTCACTGTGCCGATCCCGCCTGCGCCGCCGTCTGCCCGGCAAACGCCATCACCAAGAGGAAGCAGGACGGCATCGTTGTCGTGGACCGGGAGGTTTGTCTGGGAAGGGAGAGCTGCTCCCTCTGCAAGGACGCCTGCCCTTACGGTATGCCCCGTTTTGGCGACGAAGAAGACGCCAAGATGCAAAAGTGCGATTTCTGCGTGGAGAGACTGTCCGAGGGCAAGGACCCTGTCTGTGTCGCCGCATGCCCATCACGATGCCTGGAAGCCGCTGCGTTGGACGCACTGGCGGTGCGACACGGCCAGGTGCGAGAAGCGCCGGGTTTTGTTTACTCAGAAAAGACCGGGCCCTCAGTCCTGTTCAAACCCAAGACCAAATGACCGCGGCCACAGGGCCAAACGAGGAAGATGTCCCATGACTGGTGAAAGACAGAAGGAATCGACGGATGGGGTGAAAATTGTACGTACCACTTGTGCCCACGACTGCGGCGCAAACTCGAACTGCGTACTGAAGCTGCACATAAAGGATGGGGTGATCCTCAGAATCGAGACAGATGACGGCCCCGAGCCCCAGTTGAGAGCCTGCGCCAGGGGGCGTGCCCAGCGCAAACGGGTTTATGCTCCGGATCGGTTAAAATACCCCATGAGGAGGGTCGGAGAAAGGGGGGAAGGCAAATTCGAGCGTATATCCTGGGACGAAGCTCTGGATCACATAGCCCGGGAGATGAAAAGGATCAAGGAATCGTATGGTCCGGGGGCCTTTGTCAATCTCCAGTATGCCGGGGAATTTCACTTACAGGGGCCGGCAGTGGGCAGACTGATGAATCTTTTCGGCGGCAACCTGCAGCACTGGGGCGGCGCATCTCTGGAGGGGAACTATTGGGCGTCTCAGGCCACATTCGGCAGCCGACTGGCGGCACCGCGTTTCCCCGATCGGTTCGACGCACGCCTCATCATCCTGTGGGGATGGAATCCGGCGAACAACCTGTTCAAAGTCAACAACCCTCTCAAGATGTCCCTTGCCAGAGAAGCGGGAAGCCGCATCGTTTGTGTGGATCCCAGGTACACTGTCTCGGCTGCGCTCTATGCCGAGCAGTGGATACCCATCATTCCAGGCACCGACACGGCCATGCTGGCAGCCATGGCCCATGTCATCATCACCGAGAAGCTGCAGGATCAGAAATTCCTAGACACGTACACCGTCGGATTCGACAAGTTCAAGGACTACGTCCTGGGAATGACAGACGGTCTTGCCAAGACTCCTGCCTGGGCGGAGAAGATCACAGGCGTGCTTGCGGCCACCACGGAGCGTCTCGCAACGCAGTACGCCACCGTGAAACCGGCGATGTTGATCCCTGCCTGGGCCCCCGGCCGAAGCGCTTACGGTGAACAGTTCTTCCGCGCCGCTAACACCTTGATGGCGATGGTCGGCGAAGCCGGCGTGCTGCAGCGCGCCACCCCCTTGCGCGGCATGATAATCAGGCCGCCGGGACTGGCAAAAGGAAGGAATCCTTTCGATTACGATTCCGCAGAAACCCCCCAGGCGAGCAAAGCCCCCCCAAAACCCGGTTCAGCCGACAGGCCCAGTTCGAGCCGCACGACCTTTGATTTTTCCACCTCGAGCCGCGTGGGCGGCAGTCTGGATCCTGCTTTCAAGTCCCGCAGAAGGGTGGTCCAGAACCGGCTCTACGACGCCGTTCTTCGGGGCAAGGCAGGGGGCTATCCCAGCGACATCAAGATGGTTTGGGTCAACTGCGGCAACACCTTGAATCAATTCGCCAACACCAACAAGGGGGTCCGGGCTTTCAAGAAACTGGAGCTTGTGGTGGTTTCCGAACAGTTCATGACGCCCACGGCGAGGTTCGCGGACATCCTGCTTCCTGCGGTGACCCACTTCGAAAGGAACAGCATTTACAGTGGAGCGGGCGACACGATGTTTTTCGCCCACAAGGCCATTGAACCGGTGGGCGAATGCAAGTCCGACTTCCAGATTTGCGTCGAATTGGCACCGCGGCTCGGCATCGAGAGTTTCAGCGACAAGACGGAGGAGCAGTGGATGGACTGGGAGCTCAACTCTCCCCAGATGAAACAGTACATTCCCGACGTGGAGTCCTTCAAGAGGCAGGGTGTTTACAGGCTTCCCCCCCCGGAGCCCACAGGTTCCCCGTTGGAGGCGCCACGGGGCTACGACTCCAAGGACAAGCTTTTTCCAACGCCATCGGGCAAGGTGGAGATATACTCCGAGCCGGTGGCCGGTTTGAACAATCCAAGGATCCCCCCCGTCCCCATGTATATGGAGCCCTGGGAAGGCCGGAACGACCCCCTTGCGAAGAAATATCCCCTTCAACTGATCACCACCCATTACAAGCTGCGAGCTCATTCGAACTTTCACAACGTGTCCTGGCTGCGGGAGCTAGAGCCCCAACGCGTGTCCATCAACACAGTGGACGCCCAAGCCCGGGGCATCGGTGACGGGGATGCGGTGCGCATCTACAACGATCGGGGGCAGATGATCATCCCTGCCTTCGTAACCGAGACCATAATGCCCGGAGTGGTCAACATCAGTGAGGGGGCGTGGTACGACCCTGACAGTGAAGGAATAGACCGGGGAGGCTGCCCCAACGTCCTTACCAGGGATGAACCTTCTCCTGCCGGTGCGTGGACCACCCATTCATGCCTTGTGCAGGTGGCAAAGGCATGAGGGTCTGGAAAAGACCGACACAGACCCCGGGGCAGGTCAAGTGTGAGGACTCGGAGTCCGGTCAGCACACCAAGAAGGTGCGACCTCGGTCTTCTGCACGGCAAGGTTTTGTTTGTCTTTCTTGGGCTTGAACGTGATCGAGGGAAGCACCTCGTCAGAATAAGTGAAACCCTCCGTCTCTCGGACATCGCCGTACTTCGCCCTCAACTCATCCAGGGGGCCGGCATCCAGGGCATAGACCGGGCAACTGCTGACGCACAGGGGCTTCTTGCCCTGGGCCCACCTGTCAACGCACAGGTCGCACTTTTGCATCCTGGCGTTTTCCTCTGCCCCAAACTGGGGCGCATCGTAAGGACAGGCTTCGAGGCACAGCCCGCAACTGTCCTTGCCCGAACATGCTTCTCTGTCCACTGTTACGATACCATCCTCCTCCCGTTTGCTGATGGCATTCACCGGGCAGGCGGAGACACAGGCAGGTGTTTGGCAGTGATAGCAGGTGGTTGGAAGAAAAGCGACGAACAGATCGGGGTACTTACCCCTTTCTATGGTCTTCACCCTCAGCCAGCTTGCCGGGCCTGCTGGTACGTCATGCCAGTCCTTACAGGCCACCACACAAGCGAAACAACCCATACAACGATTCTGATCGATATAGATTCCGTACTGCATTGCTCAATCACCCACCTTTTCTATCTGTACGAGAGACGTGCTGGAAGTAAACGCTTCACCTGGTGAGATCACATTGCTGGTCAGTACATTGGCGCAGCCTCCGTAGTCTATTCCGTTCTCATCAGGAGCGTACCATGCCCCTTGGGGGACGGCGACCACCCCCGGCATGATCCTTTCCGTTACGCTGGCCCGTATTCTGATTTCTCCCCGATCGTTGAAGACCTTGACCATATCGCCCTGCCGGATGCCTCTCGGTTCCGCATCGAGGGTGTTGACGGTGACCGACTGGCTCTGCAACTCCCGGAGCCACGGCAGATTATCATACTGGCTGTGGGCACGCAGCTTGAAGTGCGGCGTGACGAGCTGCAGGGGGTACTTTCCGGCCAACGGATCGTTCACGCTCTCCCAGCTCTCCATGTACTTGGGGATGGGGGGGATCAAGGGATGATTGATCCTCGCCGCCATCTCCGAGAAGATTTCTATCTTGCCCGACGGGGTCAGGAATTTGGGTTCGGACTCGGCGGTTTCCGTACCGGTGACCGGGGCCGGTTCGCGAGGACGAGCCTTGCAGATGCCCAGTTCTTTGAGTTTGTCATAGTCGGGCAAGTCCAGCTCTTCAGATACCTTCGCAACGATGTGCCTCACTCGCTGCTCATCCGATTCATCGCCGAAATCGGTAATGCCGAGCTTCAGTGCCAAAGCCTGGCAGATTTCCAGTTGGGATTTGGATTCACCCAGCGGGTCTATGGCTTTGTTGAGGATGGCATAGTCTCCAAGCCTTGAAATCATGATGTCATTTCGCTCGAAAAATGTGTTTACTGGCAATACAACATCGGCAAATGCGGCCGTAGCCGTCATGAATTGCTCCGTGACCAGGATGAAATTCAGCTTCCTGAAAGCTTCGATGGTCTTGTTGAGATTGCCGAGCTGGTTCAGATAGTTGTTGTTCGAGAGCCAAAGCAGCTTGTAATCGGCCGGGTAGCCCCCTGCCTTGCCTTTGAGGATGGCATCGGCGAAGGAGCTCACGTTGACCCGTGCGCTGGAGTTCACGCTCGGGCTGCGGTACGGTAGGGCATTCCAACGCGGGGGCGTCCCTGCCTCCACCTGGTTGGGCGGGCTGGGAATCTGGGGTTTGAAACGCAGGCGTTTCGATGGTGCATGGGTCCATGTCTTGAGCACCAGGTTCCCCGTGATGGCCTCCAGGGCAGCGGCGGCTCGATGGTATTGCTCCCCGAAGGCGCTGCGTCCCGCGGCGATGCTCGTGGCCAGAATGGCCGGCTTCTTGCGGGAGTAGTCGCGAGCGAGGTCGGCGATGGTCGTGGCGGGAATACCACTGATGGCCGCGGCCCATTGGGGCGTCTTGGCCACTGCATCCTCTTTGCCAAGCACGTAATCTTTGAACTTGTCGAAGCCGGCGATGTGGGAATCTATGAAACGTTGGTCGTGCAGATTCTCGTCGATTATCACATAGGCCATGGCGATGAGGGCCGCGGCGTCGGTGCCGGGCCTTATGGGAACCCACCGCTCGGCAAACGTGGCCGCCGAGTCGGTATATATGGGATCGACACAGACGATTCTGGCGCCTGCCTCCCTGGCGCGGGTCAGATACCAGGCAGTGTTGCTCCCCTGCTGGGTGTCCGCCGGATTCCAGCTCCACATGATGATGAGTCGGGCATCGAGGTATTCTTCAGGAGCGTGCTCCGTGTATGGGTACCTGCGCATGGTCCCGTACGTCAGGCCGGCGGAGAACGAGGCACCTTCGTATGAGATGAAACCGGTGGGAGCCGTGTAACCGCCGAAGAGGCACAGCAGTCTATGGAAGGCTCCGGCGTGGTGCAGGACATGGCCATCGGCCCAGGAGCAAAAGTGGAGGATGGAGGCATTGCCGTAAGTGGCCTTGGCACTCTCCATTTCGTGGGCTATGGTTTCCAGGGCCTCGTCCCACGAGATCCTGGTGAACTGCCCGGAACCTCGTTCTCCTGTCCTCTTGAGGGGATAGAGGAGCCGGTCAGGTGCGTAGACCCGCTGACGGTACGCATGCCCTTTTGCACACATTCGGGAGTGCCCCTCCCTGTCATCGGGTTCGATGCGCACAATTTCTCCGCCCCTCAAATGCACCTTCATTTCACAGGTACCACCGCAGTGACTGGAACAGATGGTCCTTACTATCTGCTTCCCGGTGTTTGTGTTGTCTTCTATCATGTTGTCCTCTTCCGAGTCATAATTCCGTGTCGACTTGTCTTGCTCTTATTTGTAAGTAGTTAGGAATTATTTTTAGAATAGTATGAGAAATATATCCATTTCGATAGCATGGGAAGCATCGTGTGTCAATGGCAGATCCTACGTTGGTCATTCAGGAGAAAGGAAGCCAGCGTCTGTGATTGCGATGCGGTGCCTGCGGGCTATTATTCTTTGTCGCCATGAATTGAGTTCAGAAAGGCCTCCGGCACCCGCCTTGAAACCCCGGCATTCCTGGCAGGCTGCTCCTCGTTGACACCGGGGGGGGGCGCGACTATGATAGAAATTATTTCTTTGTCCTTGCAGTCATTTGCCTGGCCGTCAGGTGGATGCTTTCTCCTCGGCCTCGGGGTGCTCCCCTGTCCTCTGCCGCGGGCACAATGACGTGTCCTCGAGACCCGTTGCAGCCGACCAGCCCATGGGGCCCGAGGGAAGCAACGATCCAACCCTTGTCGGCACCGGTGAGAAGGAAGAAGGAAATCGGCCTTGCAAGCTACCAGACGTCACGTGAGAATCGTTCATACGGCGGACTTTCATCTCGACAATGATGGTTACGGCAATGCGAGGGAGCAAGAAGCCTATCGTGTCCGCAGCCGCGCTTCCTTTTGTGCGGTGATCGACCACGCCGTGGAACAGGGGGCTGACCTGCTGCTGGTTGCAGGAGACATGTTCGACCATAACCGCGTATCTGATGAGACGGTGGGGTTTGTGCAAAGCCAGTTCCGCCGCCTTCAAAGACCGGTCGTCGTGTTGCCGGGAAACCACGACTGCCTCTATCCAAACTCCGTGTACGACCGCTACGACCTGTCCGGCGCGTGCGAGAACGTACGCGTCATAACCGCTTTGCATGGGCAGGCCGTGGAGTTTCCAGAGTTGGATCTCGTGGTATGGGGAAGGGCCATGGAAGAGCACGCACCGGGGTTCCGTCCTCTGGAAGAGATCCCGTCAAGACAGGGAGACCGCTGGCACGTGGCCATGGCCCATGGCTTCTTCTACGAGTCCGGCCACAGTATTGAACGCGCTTCCCCCATTCTGGCACAGGAAATTCGGGATTGCGGCTGGGACTACCTGGCCCTCGGACACCAGCACGTGCTGTCCGATGTGAGCCAGGGTCAGGTGAAGGCCTATTATTCCGGGGCGCCGCTCAACAGTTGGATCGACAGACGCCCGGCAGGGTACGTGGTCGTGCTCGACCTGTCCCCGGAAACCGGGGTGTCTGCCCAGGCCCAGGAGGTGGTGATAAGGGAGAAGGCAGTAAGCAGTAAGCAGTAAGCAGATCCGAGATGGCCGATGATGATTCGCTAATGAGTGCTGACCCCTGGCCTGCCGCAGGCATCTCTGACGTGCCTCAAGGCGCCGGTGGGGGAGGTGAAGACGGAATACAATCCGAACATAGTGGGTTTCACGGAAGCGGAAGGTCCTATCGTTATCTCCCTGAAGGAGGCGCGCACCCGGTACGGAAAGCTGCCCAGCGAGTATCGTCTGGTGTCCCCTAAGAACGGCAGGCGTCCGAAAAAGGCATTGAACCTTTCCGTGGGAAGACAAGTGCGAAAAAAACTGGAAGACGAGGCCGGCAATCTCAAGGGATTCGTGTCCGCGTTCTTCCGAAGATGGCACCGGGATTACGCCGCCGAATTCGGGGTCAACATGGAGCCCTTTCTCCACTTCAACGACCCGGCCGTCGTAAAACGTATCCTGACTGCCGTCCGCGATCCGGTGGCGCGTCTCCGTGCGCTCGATTTGAGGGCCCACATGGCGCAGACAGGCCTCATCAGAAAGGACATCCTCAATTCCATCAGGCAAGATGTGCTGATGGATAAGTGTGAGCAGCTTATTCGCAGAAAGGTTGGGAACGAGGAAAGAGAAGGAAAGAAGCTGCTTTTGCAGGAAGCCCTCTCCATCATCGACGCCAAGAGAATAATCAGTAGAATCAATTTTTATAACGCTTTGGAAGTGAAGAGCATTGATGATGAAACATTAGAGATATATGTTGACGAGATATCTCAGGAACTATACAATCTTTCAAGGTGTATATCGGTACATGGTATTGAAAAAATAAAGTGTATTAGTGCTAAAGGCATCGAATTCGAGTATGCCACAAAAGACGTAGGCTATCTTATGCTTGGAAAGCAGACCGGGGACTGTACGGCAGATAAGGCAGCCTTTCAGGCCGATAACGACGTCGAAAACATATATTGGACCGTCTTCCCATGGATACTGGATCGCAACTACCAGATACTGAAAGTCTTCTACGACGGCGTTTTCGTCATGAAAGTGCATCTTCTGCCCCTTTATATTGCCCAGGGAAACAGGCAGGAAATGGTACTTGGAATGGACGCGGTAGAGACCGTGAGGTCTTTCCGGGACGACAGGAAGGACGAGGCAAGTGCCCGGCTGCTGGACCACCGTGAGAGCATTTTCGCCCATGTCATCGACCGCATAAGGGAGATTGGCCGTGGGATGGGCCTCGCGCACATTTACGCAGAAAGGTTTTCGAACACAGGATGGGTGAGGGATTGCCTGAGCAGGTTCCCCGAGATATACCTTCCCATAGGAAGTATCATAAAGATCGACGAACTGGAGGATCTCTTCTACCTTTCCCGGGAGCTGTGCGAAGACGCCCAGGAGCCGCCTCCAGGCGAGATCTTCATGGAAATACAGATGAAAAACACCCACCTGCTTCCGGAGATCACCGGAAGGACGAAGGGGATCAAGTCGTTTGCAGTCATAGAAGGAAGCCCGGGAGACGGAATCCCCATGAAGAGCGTCATCGGCGTTTGACAGCTCCGGAAAGAATGGGCACAGGCAAGGCAGGCAAAGGAGATTGCCATGAGAGAGTCGTTCACCCACTTGGTTTTCACATGGTTCATGGTCCTTGCCATGGGACTCTCTACGCCGGCGGGTGCGACGGGTGAAGAGGCACGCTACAGTGTGGATGTGGATCGCATCTACTATCACGACAACTGCGGGCGGGAGATTGACTACGATTTTTCCTCCGGGACCCTCGACCAGTATGGGCGACTGCCCATTGCCTCCGGTGCCGTGCTCAGCGTACCCCCAGCCGAGGCAGGATTCACGTGGCACTGGGAGCAGCCGAAACGGGAAAACCAGGAGGCCACCCTCCACGACGGGGTTTACACCCTGAGCGTGCCCCAGGCTGCACCCATGCCTGCGCGGACTCCCACCGCTTCCATCATCGTCGACGGTGACGAAACGGACTGGGACGGGGTGCCCCTTTACCTGGAAGACCCGGAAACCGATGCGGGCACACCCTGGAGTCCGGTGAGCCCCGGGGGAGACGTGCGTTACCTGAAGCTTGCCTACAGTCCCGACGGATCGCGGCTGAACATCTTGGTCAAGCTGAGGGCAGAGGCCGACCCGGCGCTTTTCTAGACGCTATTCCTCGACCGGAACTTGGACGGGATCGAGCGGGGAGGCCCGGGGGATTTCCAGATAAGAGTGCAGCATCTCGGGATGCTGTGGGAAGTGGCCGGCCAGGGCTGGAATTCCCGGGATGGCGCCGACTGGTATCCCGTTGAGGCAAACGCCGTGGTCCATGTGGCCGGTGCGATCATCGAAGCGCAGGTAGAGCCCCAGTGAAACAGGCGGGTGAGGGGCATGGAGGCACAGGCGGTAACCGATTGAAGAAGGAGAGAAAGATGACGGAATTTGAAATCAGGACCCTGGCGGATGTGGAAAAGATCGAGCAAGTCGCCCTGGAGGAAAGGTTCGATGCCTTCACTACCTACGAGATGATAAGGAAGGGAACGTCCATCGATCCCCAAGCCCCGTCTCTTTCTTTCATCTTCTCCGGCGACGCCTACAACCAACCCATACATGTGACCCATGGAGAGTTCATGGCCCAGCTCCATCGCACGGCGAATCTTTTCCACGACCTCGGAATAGGACCCCGGGACGTGATTTCGTACCTTCTTCCCAGCATTCCCCAGACCCTTTACACGTTCTTCGGCGCAGAGGCTGCCGGCATCGCAAATCCCATCAACCCGCTACTGGAACCCGGCACCATCCGGGACATCTGCCGGGGGGCACGGACCAAGGTTCTGGTGGCCCTGGGGGATTTCCCGGGCTCGGAGATCTGGCCAAAGGTCCAATCCATCCGTAAGGAGCTGCCCGATCTCAAGACCGTTGTGCGGGTCTTCGGCCCCGGCGACGAGAAGGAAGGCATCGTGGGATTTGACGAGGTCCTTCCCAAATACGAAGCCGACAGGCTCGTCTCCAACCGCACCATCGACCCCGAAGACATCGCCTCGATCCTGCACACCGGCGGCACCACCGGAACCCCCAAGCTCGCGCCGCGGTCCCACAAGAACGAGACATCCATGGCTTACATGGTCATCCTGTTCGGCGCCATCAAGACGGGGGACCCCATCATCGGCGGCCTACCCTATTTCCACAACTATGCGATCATGCTCAACGGGTTGGTTCCCCTGGCCATTGGGGCCCAGGTGGTGCTGGTTTCGCCGGTGGGATTCCGCGACCCCACGGTGGTCAAGAACCTTTACAAGATAATCGAGAAATACCGGCCCGTGTGCATCCCGGTGGTGCCCACCCTGCTGGCGGCTCTCCTGGATGTGCCCCGTGAAAATGAGGACCTGTCTTCCCTGCGTTTTGTCCTCAGCGGCGCGGCCCCCCTTTCCCAGGAGGTCTTCCAGCGATTCGAGGACCGCACCGGGGTGAAAGTCCGGGAAGGGTACGGTCTGACGGAAGGGACCACGGGCTCTTCCTTCAACCCTCCCTTCGGCACGCCCAAGGTGGGGTCCGTGGGGATCCGGCTTCCATACCAAGAAATGAAGATATTCATACTCGACGATGCGGGCCGCTTTGTCAGGGAGGCGGCAACGGACGAGATCGGAGCGGTCTGCATCAAGGGACCCAACGTGTTCAAAGGCTACGTGGAACAGGTCCACAACCAGGGCATCTGGCCCAAGGAAGGGTGGCTGAACACCGGGGATCTGGGCCGCCAGGACGCGCAGGGGTACTTCTGGCTCACAGGGCGAAAGAAGGAACTGATCATAAGGGGAGGGCACAACATCGACCCCGCGGCCGTGGAGGAACCCCTTTACCGGATACCGGATGTCCAGGTGTGCGCGGCCGTTGGCCGTCCTGACGCCTATTCCGGCGAGGTGCCCGTGGCCTACGTGCAGCTTCAAGAAGGCTCCACGCTCACCGCCCAGGATATACTGGCGCAGCTCCAGAAGACGGTGGGCGAGCGCGCGGCCATGCCCAAGGAAGTCATCCTGATCGATCAGATCCCCTTGACCGGGGTGGGAAAGATATTCAAGCCGGCCCTCAAGTGGGATGCCATCCGCCGGGTTTATCAGGCCGAGCTCGAAGCCTTGGGCGCTCTGGCCCAGTCGGTGGAGGTGCAGGTGGGTGAGGACAAGGTGCACGGCTCCCTGGCGCGTATCAAAGTCAAGGCCGCCGAAGGCGCGTCCCGGGGGGACATCGAGGGCAAGGTGGCCGAAATCCTTTCCAGGCACACAGTGCGTTACGGTCTGGAGGTGACGTGAGTCGTGAGGATCCCGAAGCTCGGTTTTCCCTCTTGACACGGTGGGAAACACACGATTCCTGCATTCGCCACGTTCGGAAAAGTCGGACGAAATCTCGACGGGTCGGTGATGGCCGAGCTGTGAGCCGCGGCAATCCTCACTGCCATGCGAACGCAATGTGCATGGCGAGGCCGATCCGCAGCGGTTCGCCATCAGGGATGAAGATCATTGCCTGACCCGCCAACCGGGTTTGAGACCCTGCATTTCCTTCCAGTCGGGCCGTCCGCTTATCAAGCGGACGGTCCCGGATATTGTAGCAAATATCACACCGAGAGAAATCGTAGATCTCATAAGAACTGATCAGCCGTAAGCTCTCAAGCCGAGGCCATAAACGCTGCACATTCAGGTAGTTACATTATTCTACCGACATGCACCACAAAATCGGTTACATATGGTGAGAAACCGGATTGTCTTCTTCCAAGCGTTTTACAACTTCGCGCGACATCACATGAGCCTCACAGCGGAGGTGTGCATAACTGGTGGCCGCTTTGGATTAAGATGGAAGTCGAAGACACAGGCAATAGCAGCCGGAGTCACTGATCACGTCTCGCCGTTTCGAGGCCTCCTGACTGCAAACTCCCACTATCTCCATAATCAAAGTACCGACGGAGGGACATCTTCATGCTCTGGTAACTGAAAGAATGTTTTCGAGTTCTGGGAATCCGCCTTCCACACCTCCCTCTTTGGATGGGACTAATCAAATGCTTGACATCCGCGGGTGCGCCGAGTAATGATGAGTCTATTCAGAATATACTCGTAAGGCAGCTCGGAGGAGGATTCTTCGAACCGCTGCGAGGATGGTCGCACCAGGTAGCCTGTCTATCGGTGTAAACAGCCTATTGTATTTTGAAAGTTCTAAAGCTGCCATTTCGGAATAAGAATGAGATTAGCCATCAATAACAAAGCGAGTATTTGAGGAGGTTTCAAATGGCGAACTTCTTGTTCGTACTCAGCCAGGATGACAATGAAAAGGCCACAAGATGTTACCAATTCAGCAAGATCGCTCATTCAAAAGGCCACAAAGTCAATGTATTTTTGATAGACGGTGGTGTTGTGTGGGCCGACGTTTCAAAAGACTTAACCATAAAGACACCCACTGGGGACTGTCCGAACGATTATCTGCCTTATCTTGTAGAAAACGAAATACCTATCGGTGTGTGAATCCCATGTGTCAAGGCTCGTCAGGTTGACGAGTCAAGGTTCTTCTCGAACATGGTCCTGGAGGGTGGTGCCCACTTGATCGATTTGGCAGCGGAAGCCAAAGTGTTCAACTTCTGATCGAATGAACATAGAAATTCATTTTATCTCTGTCTGCTCTGAGATCAAAGTGAAAAAACGTTTGGAATGGGTTTTTTTATTCGTAAGCAACATGAAAGGAACGGCCAATGCCGGAAGAATTCAAAGCGGGTTGCGCGCGACCGACAGGTGGTCCTGTGGGTGAACCGGAAACGAAGGCTGAACGACAAACTACGGACAGATCGAAGGGAGAGGTGCAGGCTATGGTGACGATTGGAAGAAAGGCCCCGGACTTCGTGGCGCCGGCATATCTTGAAGGGAAATTTGTCAATGTGAGGCTCTCTGAATACCTGGGCAAATGGGTTGTTCTATGTTTTTATCCCGGGGATTTCACTTTTGTGTGAGCGACCGAGATTTCAGCAGTTGCTGAAAAATATCCTGAGTTCCAGAAACTGGGCGTGCAGATCCTTTCAATGAGCATTGACAGTGTCTTTGTCCACAAGATGTGGAACGACATGGAACTGTCCAAGATGGTCAAAGGGGGTGTACCTTTCCCCATGCTTTCCGATGCGGGAGGCAAGGTGGGAACCATTTTTGGTGTTTATGATGACCAAGCCGGGGTCGAAACAAGGGGAAGATTCATAATGGACCCCGACGGCGTGATTCAGGGATATGAGGTGCTGACTCCTCCGGTAGGGAGAAACGTCTCTGAATCCTTGAGACAGATTGAGGCGTTTCAGCATGTGCGAAACAGCAACGGCACCGAGGCGACCCCTTCCGGGTGGAAACCTGGAAAAGTCACTCTCAAACCCGGACCGGACCTCGTCGGAAGGGTATGGGAAGTCTGGAAAACAGAGATGGCCTTTGACTGATGGTCAAGCGTCCACGCACGTGAGCTGATTTGCACCGGAAGGCATTTCGGTGAAATCAGATCCTGTGTCTCAAACGCCTCGGTTCCTGCCAGCGCCTATTTTGGGCCAGGGGTTATGACTCGTACCATTGAACCGGTGCCATGGGGATCTGTTGGGGCTCAACATGACGCACCTTTTTCAATGGAATCGAGTCGGTGATTGTTTCGTGGTTTCGCGGACTCTGTGTCCCTGCACAGACCGCCGATCCGGCAGCCTGCCTTGCAGAACCCCTGGTTTTCCAGGCAGGGACCGAACACGGCCCTTGACCCTCTTTCCGGCCAGGATGGATTGCCGTTCATTTGGGCCAAAAGGCGAAGGGTATCCACGATTCTGGCGGCTTGCCCCGGGAGCGCGGGCATCTTGCCCGCACCCACGCCGCAATGCAGGCGAGACTCCCGTGCTCCCGGGGCAAGAAAAAGAACCCGACCGGCCGAAACGATGATCAAGGCCTTTTCATGCGTGCCTGTCTGTCCTGGTTTCCTGGCCGATATAGTGCGGCGCAGGGAAGCAATAGAGAAGCGAAGCAAGCCTGGGCTACCCTGCGGTTTGCTGCGGGATGGTAACACGTGGAGGGGACCTTTGGGCTGATGTGCTGACCCAATAAATAGGGAACTCGACATCAAGGGCCACCGGTCAAGCAATTCCGCTCGGAGGAAACGGTGCGTGGATAAGGGGCAAGACGCAAAGGCGCAGGACACGAAGCAGGATTTGATGTCCACTTCCGTGCCTCGGTCCGAGAAGTCTACGCCCGAAAAATCGTTCAGATCTGCGCTTTTTCACCACAGGAAACAGCAACCACTGTATTGGCCCAATGCAAGGGAAATGCAAAGGGCCATGCATGCCTTGCCCGGCGTGTTTAGGGCCATTCTCCTTGAGCTTCTGGAGACACCGATGAACCGCCATGAGATCAGGGGTTTCTTGAATCGAATGGGAATGGGGGAACACCGTCGGGGAATCGGCACGGCCCAACTGGATCTGGAGAAACATCTGTCCAAGGCTATGGAGAGAAAGGTTCTTGAGGAACGAGGCGGTCTATATCACCTCACTCCGGGGGGCAGGGAGATCGCCGAGCATATGCGACGGGTGATCCCCGTCTTCATGAACTGGGTATTCTCCCCCAAGACAGCCTCCCTGTTTTCTCTGGCCACCCATGTGGTCTTTAGCATTCTCAAGCTCAGCGTTGGCTTTTTCTCCAAATCCGCCGGGCTCATCGCTGACGGGATCGACAACACGGTAGACACATTCTCGTCCCTTCTTGTCTGGCTGGGGATCAAGTATGGCAAAGAGAAGTTGGTCTCCATCTTCATCATGATCACCATCTTCGTATCGGTGGGTGGGGTGTCACTGGCGGCCTTCCATAAGTTCGCGCATCCGGAACCCGTACAGGAGGGTCCACTTGCCTTTGTGGTCGCAGCGATATGCGGTCTGGCCATGCTGGGGCTTTCCTCCTACCAGTACCTCGTGGGAAAGAAGAGCTCAAACTTCGCCATCATGTGCCAATCGGTGGACTCGCGCAATCACTTCTGGACATCACTTCTCGTGTGTGGAGGAATACTGCTCTCTTTCCTTGCACAGGTCTGGAACAAGCCATGGCTCTTTTACGGCGATGCGGTGGCGTCGGGGATCATCGGGGTGGTCATCCTCAGGGCTGCAATTGAACTGGTGCTGGAGTTGCTCAAGGGGGGGGAGGAAGGGGCCGAAGTCTCCCACTTCATGGGAAAGACCGAGCAGAGGACCCGGGAAAAGATACTGTTCCAGTGGGTAGCCGGCAAACTCCAGTCGGGATCGCTCGCCGAAGAGGAGCTTGAGACGGAGTTCACCGCAGACTTCTGCGAGCAGACGCCAAAGATCCTGATCCTTTCCGGAATGGGATACCGACCCGAAAACGCTTCTGATCTGCATCGCTACTTGCACCTGTTTGTGAAGGACCGCAGGCTCGTTTTCGATGACGGCAAGTACTGGCTTGTGGCTCGCCCCTGAATCCCGGGGGAACGAACAAATGATGTCTATATGCGTTTCCCGTGTTCGTTTCCGCTCCAAACTATGAGGTCAAGCCTTTGCGCCTGCCTGGGGGCACGGGGGTCTCGCTCGCCTCGCGGCCGGCCCGGGCGCAGGATGGAGGGGCTCCCACGAAGGCCGAGCGTACCAGCTCGGGTGCCGCCCCCTGTCTTGCCGGGCACCTCGAGATGAACGATCACCAAGGAGCACGGCGCAGCATGCGGTTCCGTTTATCCACGTGTTTTCGAATGTTCGTGGCTTATGGTCCTTCTCAAGGGCGGCGGGCACATCACTTTTCAAAGGCAGCAAACTGGGCCTTGGAGAGTTCAAAGCGGTCTTTCGGAGGAACGACTTTGGTTTCCTGTGCGACGAGGCTCAAGTGCACCCATAGGGCAGGTGGAAACGCGGGCTGTCAGACCGCACACAGTGAGAGGGAAACCGGGCGCAACCACTCAGCATTGGTGACCTGTGACTTCGTTCCAATGTTTTCCCGCGATGCACAGGCCCGACATCGCCGCCACAGATTCGATGAGTTCGGGAAGGGAGATCCTGTCGTTGAATGCGCCCAGGTGCGGACCCGTGTGTATCACGATATCCCGGGTTCCCTTTTCGACGGTCCTGGCCTCTTCGGGGGTGTACCCTCTTTCGGCCAGGAAGCTCTCGAACTGGTCCCTTGCCATTTCCTGCTGGTCGGCCACCCTCAGGATTTCCTCCATGTGACGGTCCACCCCCATCTCCTCGATCATGCGGGCCGTGAGACGGTCCAAATCCATGGGAAGGCCCCCCGTAAAGGGCCTTCCCACGAACCCGCGGTGGTACCCGTCGAAAACCCCTTCCACCACCCGCCGCAGTGCGACGGGGTCGAAAAGGTCCCTGGCGTCCACGGGGTTGCCCGCCGGGTCCAGGCCCACCCGCTGCCGGTTTCGGTTTCTGAAATGGCTTCCGGCCAGGAGCAGCAACCCGAGAAGGTGTTCGCCCACATGGCGGTACAACTCCCGGGAGAACCCCTGGAGGCTGGAAAGGTGCTCGAAATCCCTTATCCCCGTCACCCCCAGGTTTGGATAGGAACACGAGGCGAGCCACCTGTCGAGTCTTCCCCCCCGGAACCACTGGTAGCGCCCCTGGTCCGACCTTCTGTGCATCTGCACACGATTGTGGAAAAGGGGCACCGGAGCCCCGTGCACCATGCCCAGCGAGGCGAGACGACCAAGAAGCCAGGCGTTTCGGCACATGACTTCCAGGAACTGCTCCGTTGGGGGAAGGTTCGCGCCCTCCCAACCATTGGGATAGCAGAAGTATTCCCGGTGGGCCACAAAGGCGATGGCAAACCTTTCCGGATGCACGGGAAGTCCTGAAGGAACCCTGGTGGGCAGATCGCTCAGCCGGAAGACATATCCCCCGCCGAGGGGTACCGCCTCCGGAATGTTGAATCTGGTTGGAAAGTCGCGCCTTCTGGAACCGAGGTGCTCCATCCAGAGGGCCTCTTTGAGCAAGGATTGAGGGGAGTCGGCTTCCCGGGCCAGCTTCACCACCAGGAGCCTTCGGTCAGGCAGTACGGGAGCCACCAGGCTCCTTCCCAGGAAACGGGGCGGAGCCGGGGCGCTGCGCCCGGCCGCATCCAGGACCTGCCGCCACCCCCATGCAGGAACGTCCACCGGCAGGGCGTCTTCCATCCGGGGGCCGCATATGGGGGAAGGCAAGGCTCCCAGGGCCTCTGCGCTCACCCGGTGCGCGTGGCCGCCGGTGGCGCCCAGAACTGCTGTGAGGGCTGCGAGGGCCAGGGCACCGAGCCCATCACATTCCCTTCCGTGCACGACGATGGAGGCCAGGGTATCGGCTGCCTCCCTGAATAGAAAAAGGGAGCGTCTCTGGTCCCGAAACCGGCTGTCCTTGAGAAGCGCCTCCAATGCCTCGATGCTCCGGGGACGCAGCAACGTGAGGTCTTTCTCACCGAGGCTCCGGAGCCAGTACACGGCATAGAGCTTGGTGGAAAAATCCGTGTCCGGATCCAGGATCTCCGCTTCCGAACGATCCCTCCCGTTTTCCCATTCATCACTCATTGCAGGTGGTGATCCAAAACATCCGCAAGGCCGCTTATGATCGGTCCTAAGCGCACTCGGCTTCCCGTGGCAAGAACGTGGCGGACCATTTCGACTTTGAGCCGCAGGGCCTGCGCGTACCCAAGGGCCAGGGACGCGAGGAGAAAGCCCACGTCCCCCAAATAGGCCGTAAAAAATGCCTCGTGAGACGCACCGAGCCGTTGCGAAAGAGCCTCTATTTCCCCTGCCGCTGCCGACAGGAGCACATCGGCCACGGGCACGCCGCCTTCCGTTCTCACATGGGGACAGTAAGGGACCTGAAATGCGACGACCGCCTGGGGTAGTTCCACCCCCAGACGGCGCCACTGCTCTGCCACGACCTCTTTGCCACGGCGAGCCGCCGCGCTCTGCTCTGCATACTGCTCGGCGGACCAGAGCCCATAAGCCCTGCAGCCGAAGGGGCGGTGTTGATAGATGAGACAGTCCCCTGCCTCCAGAAAAGGGCAGGTGGCGATTTGTACCGGATTGAGCAAGAAGCGCTCCACCGCCCGCTTCACCAGGTGCTGCCGTGGGGCAGATTCCAGGTCCGTCAGCAGCGCCAGCACAGCCAGGGCCTCCAGGTACGACATCTCCGGAAGCAGGGCACAGCACTGGGCCTGCCTGTGACACCTGCTTTCGGGAATCCGGGTCCAGGCATCTTCCAGAGCCTTTCGGTCCTCTTCGGAACTGAGAAGGGCCCGCAAAACGGACCGCCGGGAGAGCGGACCGTCGCTTCGGCCGTGCGCACAAACAGCCTGCGGGTCGCGCTCCGTGGCGGCCATGGGCATACCACGCTTTCCCGTCACTCCAGAATCGCCCCCCTGGCAGCGGAGGTGACGGACTTGACATACCGACGCATGAATCCGGCCGGGACCGGATGACGGACGGGCTCAAACCCTTCGAGCCGGCGCCTTATCTCCGCCTCGGGTACGTTCAATTGCAGGGTCCTGCCCGGAATGTCGATCCGGATCTCGTCCCCGTCTTTGACCGCGGCGATGGGCCCGCCTTCGTAAGCCTCGGGAGACACGTGCCCCACGCAGGGTCCCGCGGTGGCACCCGAAAAGCGGCCGTCGGTAATAAGGGCCACCCTTTGCAGTTTGGAAGACCCGAGCTTCATGGTCACGGCCAAAGTCTCGGGCATCCCCGGCCCACCCTTGGGGCCTTCGTAGCGGATCACCACCACCTGGCCTTCCTGTATGGCCCCCTCGCGCAGGGCCTTGAGGGCCTCGGCCTCCGATTCCATCACGCGGGCCGTGCCGGTGAAGGTGCGCATTTCCGGGGCGACCGCGGACTGTTTCACCACCGCACCCTCGGGGGCCAGGTTGCCAAAAAGGACCACGGTGCCCCCCTCGGGAAGCCGCGGCCTATCTCTGGGAGGGATCACCTTTTCACTGAGCACTTGGGCGGCCTCCACCACCTGTCCGATCGTTTCGCCGGAAACCGTCAACGCATTCAGATGCAGGTCGTCGACCAGTCTCTTCATCACAGCGGGAACCCCTCCCGCGGTATACAGGTCAATGATTCCATGGGGGCCGTTGGGTGAGATGGCAAGCAGGGTGGGGATGGCCTTGTTGAAATCGTTGAAACGGGACAGGGGAAGGGGCAGATCCAGTTCGTGGGCGATGGCGGGCAGGTGGAGGGTGGAATTGGTCGAACCGCCGATGGCAAGATCCACCATCAGGGCGTTCTCGATGGCTTCCCTGGTGAGGATTTTCCTCGCGGTCATCTCCTCCTCGATCATGGACACGATCCTCATGCCGGCCTTTCGTGCGAGAATGAGCTTGTCGGTGTGAAAGGCGGGAACGTTGGCCGAACCCGGGAGGGTGAGTCCCATGGCCTCTGCAAGGCACTGGAAGGTGTTGGCCGTGCCCATCAGCTCGCAGGCCCCGCAGGTAGCCACGGTGCTTGTTTCGAGCCGGTGGACCCGCTCCCGGTAGTCCCGATGACTCACGCTTTGGGCCCACCCTGCGGAAAAGCGTATCTGCCAGGCACTCGGCCCTCCTGTCACAAGAATCGTGGGAAGGTCGAGCCGTGCGGCCGCCATGATCATGCCGGGGATGATCTTGTCGCAGCCTGCGATGAGCACCATCCCGTCAAAGAGCATGCTGCGCACATAGGTTTCCACCGTGTCTGCGATCAGCTCACGTTGCGGCAGAATAAACCGCATCCCCTCGTGGCCTTCTGTCATGCCGTCGCACGGTGCGGGCACATGGAACTCGAAGGGGATGCCTCCCCCCGCGTTTACTCCCTGCTTGACTCTCTCCCCGAGGGGCCCCAGATGCATGTGGCCGGGATTCAGCTCGGTCAGGGAGTTGACAACCGCCACGAGGGGCTTTTCGCTCAGTTCGCCGATGTCCGACCCGGTGCCCCGGATCATGGACGTGCGCACGAAGCTGATGGGGTAGTCCTTGTCGTCAAACAACAAGTGACTTTTCGGCTTTCTCATTTCTTCCTCCCTCGCCGGAAATACACGTGTGCAGCCGGTTTCCGGCAGTCGGTTCTCGGCAAGAGCCCGAATTGCCGGCCTTGGTAGCCATGGAACGAGTCGCACGCATAATACGTATACTGCGCGCGGTCACAATTTGCGATTTCCTCCATCCCCCTCGCCCTCTGGGAGAGGGACGGGGTGATGGCATAGAAAGCGCACTTTATGGACGCACGCAGTCTATACCACCTGCAGCAGGCCTTGGAAAAGCGCAAATTCCCTACCCCTTTCTTGTTGACAAGATCCACGGACACCTCGATTTTGTGAGGGCCACAGGGATTCCGTAAAATGCAGGGAAGCCAATTCAGCGGCTGAACGGAGGCGAGCGATGGCGGTCATCACCACATCCACGGAAGCGAGCAGCAGCGGTATACACGTGGGCAGAAAGGCGGCGGAGCTCTTGGGCTATAAAACGGCGAACAAGTCGGGCTTGATCATATATTCGGCCGCAACGCATGATCCCAAGGGCGCAGGGTGAACCCCGGGGAAACTGGACTCCGGATCAAGTCCGGAATGACGGTAATTCCATCTGCGGGGTGGTCAGGAGCGGGCCGTGGATTGACCTGTTTGCCGAAGACGAAACCAACTCGGTGGCCCATGTTGTGATCAAACCCGACAAGTCCGCAATAGCGAAGGTCTTCAGACAATACGGCTACGACATCAAGGAAGACCGTTTCCTGGAAGCCTGCGTGAAGGAAGTGCCCGGATGAAGCGGTTATAGTCGTGGTACCGTTTGAGGGCTTTCACCGTGCGTTCGAAGGTGGGGAAGCTGGGAACTGCGTTCTTCTCGAGTTCGTCTTTCAAGTGGAGCCTGACTTTTTCGGCGTCGAGCCCTTCCATGGCGGGAGGATTGGCGCACAAGACGGGTATGGGGAGCCTGCGCGCTGCCGCAGCGACGCCGTGGGCCTGGTGGGTGAGCACGTCACGGGGGTCGATGCCGAACCTGGCCGAGATGTTCCCCACGAAGACCATCTGCGAAATGAAAACAATGGAGCCCACCTGAGGATCCCTCGCCACCGTGAGCAGGGTCTCTTCCAGCACGTTGGGACGCCAGCCGCTGGCGCTCACGTCCACCGGGTTTTTCAGGATGGTCCCCATGGGCGCAATGAAGGCGAGAAGCGCCTCCTGGGTTTGCTTGTTCAGTTCGGGAAGGCCGACACCCTCGGCTGCGCACACGTCCGCATAGGCCACGCTGCATCCGCCCCCAAAAACCACCAGGCAGGATCGTAGGCTTTCGGGAGCGGGCATGAGGCGGTGGAGCTTGATGAAATCATGCATCTCTTCGATGGTCTCCACTAACACGGCCCCGAACTGACGGGCCAGGACACTCCACAACGTGAAGGGCCCGGCCATGGCTCCCGTGTGGCTGAAGGCGGCCCTGGCGCCCTCCGCGCTGCGGCCTCCTTTCCAGATGAGCACCGGTTTTTTCGGGCTCGTCCTTTTCAGGATCTCCAGGAACTTTTCGCCTTCACCTGGAGAAAGCCCCTCGATGTACATGCTGATGGTTTTGGTCTCGTCATCTTCTGCCAGGTATTCAAAAAAATCGGTCAGCTTCAGATCGCAGGAGTTGCCGAAACTCACCACCTTGCTGCACAGGTTGGCCTCGCGCACCGCGACCTTGGTGAAGGCGGTTGCCAGTCCTCCGCTCTGGGACACGAAAGCGGCGCTCCCCGGCGTAGGAGGCTGTCCCTCGTCGAAGGCGACCCTTGCACGCGGATTGTAGATGCCCATGCAGTTGGGTCCGATGATTCGAACCTTTCCCTGGGCGGCTTCGAGCATTTTCTCCTGGAGAGCCTTGCCTTCTCGGGTGTCCACTTCCGAAAATCCCGCGGTAAAAAGATGCACCGATCGAACCCCCTTTCTCGCCGCATCCTGTATGACGGCAGGGGCCGCTTGGGCCGGAACCGCCACGATCACATGATCCACCGTTTCGGGCACATCGGTGAGGGAGGGGTACGCCTTGAGCCCGAGGGAAACGTCCACGTTGGGGTTGACCGGGTAAATCCTACCTTCGTAACCTATGTCCAGAAGGCAGTTCAGAAAGCCCGTGGCGCCTCTGCTCAAGTCGTTGGTGGCGCCCACAACGGCGATGGACTTGGGGTGCAGAATGTCGGCGATGTCTTTTCTGCGCATGGAGACAGGCTCCTTCCTTCTAAAGCAACGGGTCGGCAACCCGATGGCTAAAAGCTGAAGACCCGCGCCGGTACTGCCTGCACGGTCAAAGGCGTTTGAATTTCCAACCGTATTTCCAACCCACACGGTAGATTTCGCCTTTTTGGTGATCCCTGTGAGGGTCGCATGAGAGGGTCCACCACCACCTGATCGCCACCGCCGCCGGGTCGCCGGGTCGCCGGGTCGCCGGGTCGCCGGTCCGCCCGGTCCGCCACCGCCCGGTCCGCCACCGCCCGGTCCGCCACCGCCCGGTCCGCCCGGTGAAATCGCTGGTCCGAAACCCCACGGAGGAAGGGAAGGCCCCCACCTGGTCGCCCCCTCGGCGCGAAGCGCCGCTCTTCCTGCGCGAAGCGCCCGGGGGTCTGGGGGCGGAGCCCCTAGTGTGGAGTCCCCCCGCCGCCCTGTGAAAGCCTGGTGTATCCCTGGGACGTGTGCTGTTCATCCCCGCAGCGAAGTTTTCAGCTCGTGGGCAATTTTGAGCACGCTCACGGGTAGTCCAGCAGCTCGCAGCTCTGCAACCCGCTCGTTCACTGGAATCTCGCAAGACCGGCAAAGGAGCGCACGGCCCCGCCCTGTAAGGACCGGAGTCTCTGCCCCACACGCATCGCAGCACCGCTTCCCCTGATGATCGGCCCGGCTCCGCTCCTGGTCCCAGATAGCGGCAAAAGCCTCGCCGTCGATGAGCCCCTGATCGTAATCATCCCAGGAGCCCACCGGTGTGTCCAGTGCGGCCACCTGGTCGCTCGCCTCTTGCCTGGTGAGCTGTGATCCATCAGCGAACCCCTGCATGTAGTCTTTGGGCATGACGTCGTTCTCCTTTCCTTCCTGCAAACGGCTTGCTGAGAGGCACCTCCAAGGCGAGAACTCGTGCGCCCTGGTATCCCAGCACCCCCCCCCACAAGACAGAAACGCGCCAAGGTGGTTGCCTGGTCCATGGAAGAACCCCCGGTCCTTGCGGATACCGGCCACCTTGACGCGCTCATTTTCTTTATCCCGGTCTTCCCATGGTTCGGCAAATCGCCTGTACCATGACAACAGACCCGAAGTCCAGCCCTATCAAGACACCCCCGGAGAGGGAAGGACACCCACCGCCTTCGGCCGCGGAGTTCGATGGGAGCCCTCTTTCGAACCCAATGTTGTCATTGTTGTCATTTTGGGACAATTG